>ENA-OSEO01000070-OSEO01000070.1-sediment-metagenome-genome-assembly--contig:-NODE-70-length-264839-cov-7.099520_pt1 | contig 264839 bp, 226 predicted proteins | sample MGYA00237883_ERZ534232 | MGnify/ENA metagenome assembly ERZ534232
AAGAGACTTTCCGAGATTGTAAACCCGGAATCCAGAATTGCAATTATCGTAAGTGATGTTACGAGGCCCACCCCTACAGCAAAAATTCTTCCTCCTCTGCTTGAAGAGCTTTATCTGGGGGGGGCAAGGGATGAGAACATCACGATTATCTTTGCTCTCGGGCTTCACCGTCAGCAGACAGAAGAAGAGTCAAAGAAACTGGTTGGGGAGGATATCTACAAAAAAATCCGGTGTATCCAGCACGACACTTCCAGGTGCAGGCGTATCGGGATAACCAGCAGGGGTACGCCCGTTGATATCTTTGAAGAAGTGCTTGATTCTGATTTTGTTATCGGGACCGGAGGAATCGAGTTCCATTACTATGCAGGGTACAGCGGGGGGGCAAAGTCCATCCTTCCCGGCGTAAGTTCCGAGGAGGCTGTGCTCACAAACCACAAAATGATGATCGAAGAAAACGCGGTTTCCGGAAGAGTGGACAGCCCTGTCAGGCAGGATATGGAAGAAGCCGCAAAGATCTTTGGCCTTAAGTTTATTCTTAATGTTGTGCTCGACAGCAAAAAAGGGATAGTTGCTGCCGTTGCCGGAGATTTTATCGAAGCCCACAGGAAAGGGGTCGAGATTGTGGACACCATGTATAAGGTGCCCGTAGAACCTGCGGATGCTGTTGTCGTTTCCTGCGGAGGCTATCCAAAGGACATCAACCTTTACCAGGCAAACAAAGCCCTTGACAATGCAACCCAGGCCGTAAAAGACGGAGGCTCGATCATCCTTGTAGCGGAATGCTCCGAGGGGATAGGCAACCAGGTCTATGAGTGCTGGAACAGGGAGTGCAAATCTCCGGATGATGCAATAGAGCGCTTCAAACATTGCTTTGAGTTCGGAGGGCATAAGAGTGCAATTGTTGCAATAGCTGCAAAAAAGTTCAAGCTTTACCTTGTCTCAAAGCTCCCGGAAGATAAAGCCAGAACCGCATTCTTCACTCCGATGGCAAGTGTGGAGGAAGCCCTGTCTGCAGTCCTTTCAGAAAACCCTGATGCAAAGGTTCACCTTATGCCTCATGGTGGGCAGACCCTGCCGGTAAGAAAAGAAAATTGATTGATTCTAAAGAGATCCTGCCGTTAAAAGATCTGTCAAAACAGGATCTTTTTTTATTCGTTTCATTTTCTTTATCTTCGTCCTTCTTTTTTCTAAATCGATTAATATTCTTCATAACCCGAGTGCCACCCTATTTTTTATTCTCCCGAATTGAGATTCGGGAACCTGCTGTCCGTTTCGCTTCTCTCAAGCGGAATACTTGATGGGTTTTAGAGGTAGTTTTGCTCAGGAGGACTAAATTATACATTCTCTGACCTGTACAACCTTATTCGAATACCGTGCCGTTCCTGTCCCGCTCGACGCAGGATAGCGGTTTTTCTCAAAAAGACAAAAAAGAAGAGAAAGGCCCTGAAGTAAAAGCTGCTGAGAACTCTTGTGAATCCGAGAGAATCCAACGGGTCAAAGTCGCAGATATTTCAGTCTTATTTCTCTTTCAACTCGGTTTTTCTTTATTTTTTGCAGTTTTTCCAGGCAAGCTGGCGAAGGCGCTTATATTTACCTGTGAATTAAAAAACGATTTTTGGGCTTAAGGAAAGTATTCTTTCAGTTCAGGGAACATTTCTTTAATTTTATTGTCTCTCGGAATTGCAGTACTGGCTTGTAAATCACTTTTTATCTAACTGGCAGGCCGGGTCCAATCTCATGCGGCTAGAAGAGAGAACTGAAAAATATTCTCCGGGATTCCGGAATAGATCAACCAGTTAATCAGAGACAAACAAAACGAGAAGAAATAGAAAAAGAGGCGGCGCATAAAAATGCGCCTGACTTTTAAAAGGAGCAGGCTTAAACGCCTGTGGAATCAATTGTCTTGTGTGATGCAGGTTCTGGAACATCCTCTTCTTCATCTTCAAACCTGAGCCTGAAAGCTTTATTCAGGAATTCAGGCGAAAATTTGGGTGTCATAAGGCTTACCGCGACAAGGGCAAGGAGAGAGAGAGGAGTTGCGATCAGGATCGGGTCTACAACGGTCCAGGTGCCTGAAAGTAAAGTTGCTTTTCCGAAAATTGCCTGGCAGATCCCGAGAGGCACTGCTTCTTTTGCATGGACAAAAGTCAGCCAGAAGAGACTGCTTAAAGAGCCGATTACAAGGCTTGCAGTTGCTCCGGCTTTTGTCGTGCGCTTCCAGAAAAGTGCTCCGATAAACAGGGGCAGGAAAGCAGCTGTACACAGGCCCATGAACATGGCAGTGGCTCTGGCAATAATGCTTATTGGAAGGATATAGGCAAGAACGACCGCAACCAGGATGGTGAAGGCAATCCCTAATCTTGTAACATGGACAGTCGCTGTGGACTTGCCTTTCATAAGGCTCTGCTGGTAGACGTCGTACCCTATGGCTGTACCCATCGTATGGAACTGGGCAGCTGCAGTAGACATTGCAGCTGCGAGCAGGCTGAGCATGAAGAGTGCCACAAACATTTCAGGCATGGCCTGGTTCAGGAAGGTAGGCATTATGAGGTCGGTGTTTCCACCCGGCACGACCTGAAGGGAAATCATGCCTGTAGTCCTGTAGAAATATACGTTGGAAAGAGCTCCTACAACATATGCGACTCCTGCCATCATCAGGATGAAGGGTCCTCCAACGGCGACTGCTCTTTTCAGGGAACGGTCATCTTTTACAGTCATGAACCTGACTGCGAGCTGAGGCTGCGCAAGCACACCTATTCCAACTCCCATTATGATTGTGGAAATCATTGTCCACCATATCGGAGAGCCGGATGCAGGCATCGAAGTCCAGCCCCGGTGCCCCTGGTCTACAAGGGCCTGAGGCACAAGGTTTGCCATACTGGTAAGAGCCTGGTGGGCTTCTACAACTCCTCCAAGCTTAACGTAAGTAAATACAAGCAGAAAACCCATTCCCAGCAGCATCAGGACAGCCTGCATGGCATCCACATACATTACTGAGAGCAGGCCTCCCTTGATGACGTAAGAAGCGATTATAATAGTGAAGATTATAAGGGCAATATTGTAGTTGACCCCCAGAGTTGTCTCAAGGAATCTTCCGGCTCCTATGATAACGCTTGCAGCGTAAAGAGGCATAAAAATGCCAATCAGAAGCCCGGAAAAGGCCTGAATGAACTTTGACTGGAAGCGTTTTCCTATAAATTCAGGATAGGTTATGGCTCCCAGATTCAGCCCCATACGCCGTGTGGGGGGGCCAAAAACAACGAAAGCGATGAATATCCCAAAAAAGATATTCATAAATACAAGCCATAGAAGTCCCATTCCTAATGAAGCGGCTACTCCTCCGAACCCTATTATTGCAGACGTGCTGATAAACGCAGCCCCGTAGGAAAGAGCCATAATTGCAGGATGCACTCCTCGACCGGCAAGCATATACCCTTCTGTCTGGGAATTCTTCCTGTATCCCAGGTAGGCAACGTAGAAAGTGGCCGTAAGATAAATAATAACAAACAGGATAAGAGTTGAAGTACTGACTGCCATAAAAATCATTCCAGGATAGTATTAACTGCTGTTAATTGCCATTCTTTACAGGCATTATCAAAAAAGTCAGTTGAAGCGAGATATAAAGCGCGATCAAGGCCCAATTTTTACTGGTCCTGAACTGCTGTCCTCTGAGCCCCACTTTTGACTACCTGTTCTTCTTCCCCGCCTCTCCAGTTCAATGCCCCGTAAACCATGCATCCGAGTGCGCTTAATACGCAAAATACATATGCAAGCCAGATCTGTGGATCATCAATTCCTAACATCTACACACCTACCAATTATTTCCTGCTATCAGCTAACATGACACTTGTTAACACAGTACATTATAGCTTTTTGTTATTTAAATATGTTGAGCGGGGTAAATTTCGCATTAAAGTTAACTTTAGGAAATGAACTTTTTTTTCATGAAGTTCCCGATTTCTTTCTCCTTTTGCAGCCGGGACAGCTCCCTGCCTTTTTCCCACATTCCCTGCATCTGCAGTCGGCTTGCCAGCAGGATAAATGCTAATTGTCGGCTTTAACCCGAGCCCGGGAGAAGCTGACCTACAAAAAATACTCCGCCCGGTAGAGAAATGCTTCCTTTGACCCGGAAAATCGTTTTCCGATCAAAAAGTTATAAAAGCGCCCCAGAAAGCTTATCTGGAGGCTCCTAAAAAAAGAGATAATATAGATCAGAGAGATCTGTAGAGAGTGTTGTTCAGGTAGTATTTCTTGATACGGTTTATTTTCAAATCGTATTTTTCAAATCGTATTTTTCAAATCATATTTTCCAAATCGTATTTTTCAGACGCATCCGGTCCTGTTTCCAGTCCTGTTTTGCTTACCACCTTATATTTACACTCTCACTGCCTCTTCAGGGCTTTTTAGGGCTGGCTTTTCTTTCTAGTCTTTTTTCTTCGAAAGCCCGCTACTTGAGAATTTCTTATCCCTGGGTACACTCAGTAATTTCCCCGCTGAGGTCTTCCCTGAGCATGCCGGCAGCTTTTTCGAAATCATCGGTCTGGCCAAGTACCCACATAAGCTTGACAAGGGCAGTTTCGGGAAGAGTATCTTCTCCTTCGATTGCCCCGGCTTTTAGCATGTCACGACCGGTGTCATAAACGCGGTCGCAGATCCTGCCCTTAAGGCACTGGGATGTAACTATTACGGGCATTTTTGCGTCTGCAGCTTTCCGGAGCAGGGGGATCCATTTTGTGGAAACGTGCCCCAGGCCTGTACCTTCAATGACAAGTCCTCTGTAGCCGTTACTTATATAATAGTCAAGCACTGCAGGATCTGCTCCCGGAGTGAACTTCACAAGGGCACACTTCGGTTCCATTCCGGGCTTGAACTTCAGGGTTTTTTCTCCGCGCCGGGTATAGTCGATGTAAGTCTTTATTTCTCCTGTACCGTAGTCTACAGTCCCTACCGGGAGGGAGTTTACGGACTTGAAAGCATCCCTGCGGGAGGTATGCATTTTCCTGACTTTTGTTCCGCGATGGATTTCACAGAAATCATCAGAGGTTGTGCCGTGCATAACCACCACAATTTCGGCAATATCGCTTATGGCAACCCGGGCTGCACAGATCGCGTTCATGGCGTTGTCGCTGCTCGGGCGGTCTGCGCTCCGCTGGGAACCCACAAAAACGATAGGTACAGGCGTTTCGATCATAAAAGACAGGGCTGCGGCCGAATACATCATTGTGTCTGTCCCGTGAGTTATGATAACGCCGTCAGCTCCGGCTTCAATCTCTTCGACAACGGCTTTTGCGAGGTTTTGCCAGGAGTCGGAGTCCATGTTTTCGGAGAGGATGCTTGAGATTACCCTGCCTTTGAAGTCCGCAATTTCCTTCAGTTCCGGGATTGCGGCGAGGATATCATCAGCAGTAAATTGTGATGTGACTGCACCTGTACGGTAGTCGATCTTGCTGGCAATCGTCCCGCCCGTAGAAAGGATTGCGATTTTCGGGAGCTTTTTTCCGGGTTCGGGAAGTTTTTCCCCGTTAGTTTTACAGCCTTTTCCGCCGTTTCTGCCTCCGTTTCCAGTTTCTCCGTTATTTTCCAGAAGGGTTATCCTGACCTTATCAATGGAAAAACCGGCGTTATACCCGCTTTTCATTTTTATTGTGATATATCCTTCCATGGAAGGCATTACTTTGCCTTCATAGACTGTACCGTTCTTTTCAATGCGTACCCAATCGCCCTGTTTGAATTCCATGAATAATCCCTTTTCTGCTGGTTTTTGAGATGCTGTATAATTTGCGTGATACTAAGATTTGCGTGATACTAAGAGGTCTAAATAATATTAAAGTTAGATGTGTTATCGAAAATAAATGGATTTTCGAAATAAATGTATTCTCAAATTAAATGTGTTATTGAATTTGCCTGTATTCTCAGGCTTTCCTGTATTCATCGACGACTTCAAGCAGGGCTTCAAAAGCAGAGTCGATCGAATCTTTGATGGTTGCAATCTCCTGCTCGTTCAGTTCAAGTTCGGTCTGCCGCCTTCCAAGATAATGCTGCATTTCTTCCGGAGCAGGCCCTCCCGCAATTTTTCTTCTCTTTATGTTGGAGACCGGGTTAAGGGCTTCCTTCATCATCTTTTCCGTCAGTCCCCTGCTTGAAAGCGATTCCCCGAGCACGACTTCAGCCACGGAGTCAATTTTTTCTATTGTGGGTTTCTCCCTTTCCTTTGCAAGCATCCCGACAATCTGGTGAGCCGTTCTGAAAGGAATGCCAGTCTCCCGGACAAAGGTATCCGCAAGCTCTGTTGCTGTTGTAAAACCCGTTACGGACTGGGCTGAAAGTACATCCGCATGGATCTTCATGGTCCTTACCATTCCTTCCATTACCCTTACCGATGCCCTTACAGTTTCTACTGAGCGCCAGATGTTGGGCGTTGCTTCCTGCAGGTCGCGGTTATAACTCAGGGGCAGGCCTTTGCAGATCGTAAGGAGGGACATGAGGGCTCCCACGGCAACTCCGGTTTTCCCGCGCATTAATTCGGCAGTATCCGGGTTTTTCTTCTGGGGCATAATCGAGGAGGTGGAGGCATATGTGTCGTCCAGCTCGATGAAATTGAACTCGGAGGAGGACCAGATTACAAGTTCTTCAGCCATCCTGCTCAGGTTTATCATGAGGTTTGAAAAGACCGAGGCACATTCAATCAGGAAATCCCTGCTGCTGACCGCATCCATTGAATTTTCCAGCAGGCCTTCGAAGCCCAGGAGTTCCTGAGTCCTTTTCCTGTTGAGGTTAAAGCCCGTAGAAGCAAATGCGGCAGCCCCGAGCGGGCAGAGGTTTACCCTGGAAAAGGCGTCCTGCACCCGGTCAAAGTCCCTGCCGAGAGCTGCTTCGTGGGCACAGAGGTGGTGGGCAAGGGTGGTCGGCTGGGCGTGCTGAAGGTGGGTAAAACCGGGCATGAGAGTTTCAGTATGTTTTTTTGCAAGGGCTACAAGTGTTTTTCGGAGGATAAAGAGCTCTTCGAGCAGGCCGGTAAGCTCTTCTCTCAGGGTCAGCCTGATGCAGGTTGCAACCTCATCGTTTCTCGAGCGCCCGGAATGCATCCTGCCTCCGACATCTTCTCCGACCATGTCGATGAGCCTGGATTCAAGGGAGATATGGATGTCTTCGTAGCTGAAGTCGAGCTTTTCCATTCCTTCTTCCCGGATTTTCAAAAGCCCGCTGAGGATTTTGCTGCAGTCCTCCGCATTTATAATTCCCTGTTCTTTCAACATTACTGTGTGAGCAAGGTCCACTGCTATGTCAGCACTAAAAATCCACCTGTCGGCCTCCATTGAAGAGGTGTAACGTAAAATTTCCTCGTCCGGGGCTGCTTCCAGCCTTCCTCTGCGTAAAATGTTGCTCATCGGTTTTCCTCTGTATAATTATGAAGTAAGTCTATATTGTGAGAGTCTTTATGTAATAAAGGATTCTGTGAGATAAATGATACTGTGAGCTTGCCCTGGACCTCTATCAGTCCCTATTTTATCTTATTTTCCAGGCACGCAAGATATGAATAATCCGCAGCGTGGTATTATTCCGAACACTTAAATATGAATCGGTTTTCAGGGAGTTTCCTGTAAGGTAAGCGAACACCGCGGATTTTTGCTATTTTTAGTAAAAAGCCAAAATCAGTACCCGGTTAATTTTCACTTCTCCATAAACTATGTCTCTTGATCACCTTAGATGCAACGAAAAACTTGAAGTGGATTCTCTACCTGGCCCCCTACCGAGAGTATTATAAATATCTGGTGAACAACTCTTTGATAAGCATAATAATCAGAAAGGAGTGGTGAGAATCTGAAATATAAACTAATTCTTATATTGTTGGTAGCAGTGGTAGCTTTGCTGGGGGCACCCATGGCATCAGCTAAATCCAGCTTTTTGACATCTTTCAATCAGCACTATGACACTGCAGGCACAAGGCTTGATTCGTGCGCTACCTGCCATAACGGAGAAGCCAGAAATCCTTATGGTAGAGCCTACTCGGGAAGTGGAAGAAATTTCACAGCAATCGAAAATCTTGATTCGGATGGGGACGGGTTTACGAATCTGGTAGAAATAAATTCCCTGACTTTTCCAGGAAATCCTGATGATTATCCACAAATCACATCAGAAACCCCATATGAAACAACCGTTAACGCAACTGAACCCTCAGCCAGTGCAACTCCGGAACAGCCAGCTACCGAAGTGCCGGTAAACAATACAACCAGGGAACAGCAAGCTATCGAATTGCCAGTAAGCAATGCAACTCCGGAACAGCAAGCTACCGAAGTCCCAGACAACGCAACCGGGGAACAGGAGTCTCCAGGATTTGAAGCTATTCCTGTTGTTGTCGGGTTATTGGCAGCAGCGTGCCTGAAGAGAAGAGATATCCGGAAATAATTCCATCATGCACCCTTAACTGAGGATGCTTATCCTGATGTATAAGCTTCCTGCATATCCAAAAAAGCTAATCGTCAAGAAAGCATAAACTTATGTGATGTCCATAGCTGAAATGCCCGCAGGTGGAAAGTCAGTAGCTGATAAGTACAATAGGCTCTCATCTGTCTATGATTTGATGGAGTGGCCTATGGAATTTCTCTTTTTCAGCAGGTGGAGAAAGGAAGTGCTTTCAGGTCTTGGAGGCAGGGTTCTGGAAGTAGGGGTTGGGACCGGAAAGAACCTGAAATACTATCCCCCGGGCTGTTTGATAATAGGGATCGATAACAGTGAAGGGATGCTTAAAAAAGCTCGGAAAAAAGCCGAAGGTATGAACAACGTGACCCTGCTCCTGATGGACGCTGAGCATCTGGAATTTCCGGACAACACTTTTGATTACGTGGTCACGACCTTTGTCCTCTGCTCGATCCCGGACCCTGTAAAAGCCCTTAAGGAAATGAGAAGGGTCCTTAAGCCTTCCGGGGAGATGATCAATCTCGAACACATGCGCAGCAGCAATCGTTTTATTTCCCGGTTTGAAGACCTCATCAATCCGATAATAGTCTCAATGACAGGAATCCATGTTAATCGGAAGACAGTGGAGAATGTCGTAAAAGCCGGGTTCGCAATTAAGGACGTTGAAAACCTGCTCCTGAAGGATGTTTTCAGGAAGATCAGGTCGAAACCGTAAATAGTTTTATTCACGGAGACTTGAATTCTGATTTATTTTTCCTACTTTGTTCCTTGTTTTCCATGCTTTCATGGTTCACATATTCTTTTGAGATTAAGCCCAGGAATTCTGGTACTTGATTATAATGTCCGCAGCCTCAAAATACAACCGGATCTCACCGATCTACGAACTGATAGATCTACCTCTGGAACTTCTCTTTTTCCGGAGGTGGAGAAAAGATGCACTTTCAGGTCTGAGCGGACAGGTTCTGGAAGTCGGATTGGGGAGCGGAAGGAATCTTAAATATTATCCTGCAGGCTGCTCTGTAACAGGAATCGACAATAGTAAAGGTATGCTCGAAGAAGCCAGAAAGAAAGCAAGGGGAATGAAAAATGTCAATCTTCTCCTCATGGACGCAGAGAGACTCGAATTTCCTGACCGGAGCTTCGATTACGTGGTCACGACTTTTGTCCTCTGCACAATCCCTGATCCTGTGCAAGCTCTCAAAGAAATGCGGCGTGTCCTGAAACCCTCAGGTGAGCTAATAGCGCTTGAGCATATGCACAGCAGTAACCCGATTATTGCAAGGTTTGAGGACTTAATCAATCCTTTTCTGTATTTTCTGCTTGGAGATCATACTACCCGACATACCCTGAAGAATATAAAAGAGGCAGGCTTTACCATTCAGGAAGCAACAAGACTGGCATTTAAGGACGTTTTCAGGAAGATCAGGGCAAGACCGTAAAAAGTTTCTTATTACTTACTGGTAATCTGATGTTTTAACTTATTTTTATAATTAAAATCTGCAGCACATTTAAGATCAGTTCATAAATTAATAAATAGACACCAGTAATTTGAGCCGAGATAGAAGACTTCAGATAAGATAATAAGATAATCACAAATTTCATTATTACTAAAACATGCAAAATAGGGTTTACTCATCTCTTACTGATACCATACAGCGCAGCTCCCAGTGCTCCCGTGATCTGCGGTTCAGGAGGCACGTAGAGCGAAACGCCCAGTTCTTTTTCCAGAAATACCTTTATGCCTGCGTTTTTCGCCACTCCGCCTACGAAAGCAACGTTTTGTTTTAAGCCGACCTGCCGGACCATGACCGCAACCCTTCTGGCGATACTTTCAATGAGGCCTGCAGCTATATCCTCTTTTTTAAAGCCTCTCGCCCGGAGAGATATAACCTCGGACTCGGCAAAAACAGTACACATGCTTGTTATGCTGGCAGGTTCTTTTGAAGCAAGAGCCAGACGTCCCAGTTCTTCTATAGGCACTTCAAGCGCCTTCGCTGTATACTCCAGGAATTTGCCTGTACCAGCCGCACATTTGTCGTTCATTAAAAAATCGGTTACTCTGCCGTCAACTGCTGAGATAACCTTACAGTCCTGGCCTCCGATGTCGATAATGCCGTTGACTGCCGGGTACAGGTGATGAACACCCATTGTATGGGCTGTGATTTCGCTTACTGCTCTATCGGCGAACTTTATGCTGTTCCTGCCATATCCGGTTGCGTATATGCCGTTTACATCTTTTTTGTTGACTTCGGCATCGGTGAGTGCTTCTTCATATCCAGTTTTTGCGGCTGACAAAAAATCGAATCCTGTCGGACGTATGTTATGAGTGACCATCCGGCCGTCAATTACCAGGACTGCTTTTGTAGTGGCAGAACCCGAATCTATTCCCACAGAGATCATGAAAGCATCTCCATGAAAGCGTCCACACGAAGCCCGATCTGCTCAATGTCCGAGTCACCGTAGTCCGTCTCTATCGAAAGTACGGGTATCCCGGCATTTTTCAGAGCCTGCTGTACCTTATACCGCTCGATATTGTAGCCATGGCAGAATTGCAGGGTATAGTTCACCACGCCATCGACTTTAAACTCTCTCGCAAGTTCCAGAATATTATCTATACGCCTGTCATTCGGAGTCATGCAGGAACAGGGTATCTTGATATAGCGTTCGGCCAGCGCAAGCATAGGATCTTTGCTCTCGTCGACCAGGTCCCAGAATGATCTTGTGCCCGTACAGCTTTCCTCCACAACAATGACACCACCCCTGTTCTCTATAATCTCCGGTACTTTGGTGTTTCCGCCTGGCATCGGGCAGCCGGAGATCATTATTCTGGGCTTGCGAGTAAAGTTAGCCTTAGAATCAGCCTTTGAATCAGCCTTAGAATCAACCTCACCAGCCATGACCTGCTCAGCCTCGTCGATGAGAGCGCGAAGGGCTTTTTTAAAATCTTCTGCGGATAAGACATATTGCTTTTGCATGACCTTTATCAGATCCAGGCCGCTGATTGGCGGAGAGTCCGATTTCCGCAGGTTATAGAGCCCGTGAAGCAGCTTTCTGGTCTCGTTCGATGAGATTATTTCCTTCTTTAATTTTTCCGGTGTGACCTTATTGCCTGTCAGTTCTTCCATGACACCTTTGAATTTGTTAAGTTCCTCAAGGAAGTATTGTACGGCAGCAGAGCTATCAGGTCTCTGCGGGAGGTCGAGCACATAGGTAGGGACATAAGCTCCCAGTAATTCATACGTCTTTTTTTTGCTATCGCAGGTATTCTCGGCTACGATCATGTCTATAAGGCTAAAATGAGAGCAGGATTTTACCCCTGAACAGCCGTTGTTAACGATCGAGCCAAAGGAAGATTTGACAAGCGGACAGATATTCCTTGGCAAATACTGCTCAGCTATGGATATGGTATCATTCTTACCCCCGCAGAGTATAACCCGATCTGCCCCTGCCGCAAAGATGATCTCGTCAGGCACGAACAGGCATAGAGTGCCAACTATCTTCTTTCCGGCTTTCTTTTCCTCTGTTAGCTGGCGAATCCGTGCATTATACGAGTTTTTAATATAATCAAGAGTTTCAAAATGTGTCATTTTCTCTACAAAATGCTTTGTAATGAATATATTAAATCGTTTTCTGTCCCTATTGAATCGTTTTCTTTCCACAGCATATTTTCGATTTTCTGCAATTACGAATAACTGTACTCTGTTACTTCAATTATCTCAGTTACTCCAATTTTTCTTCAATAATTCCGGGAAAATATCAGAACATGAAGAAATTTTTGATATGAAATGGAAAGGAGCGACAAAACTGGCAGTTTTCCCCTTCATTTACCGATTTTCATTTTAAAAAACCACTAAAATTAACCCTGTGATTCCCACCATAACAAAGATCCTGAGGGTCTGGGAAATGAGAATGGTTTTCATCCCTATTTTGGGGCCGAAGATCCCCACGTAATGCGGGATATAAATTCTCAGTGTCCCGAGACTTGTAACTATATTGCCGACCAGTAGGACGATTATGACTTCAATCCCGCTTAAAATTCCCTGTTCCATGAGGTTTGCCGCAAGAGTGTAGGCTGCAAGGTGGCTTGCAAAAAGGGCGGCAATTACCGGGAGCCCTTCGACAGGCACTGGGAGGTATTCCGAGATCGGTTTGAGATATGAGCCAAGGGAATCAAAGACTCCCAGGTCTGTCAGAACAAAAACCAGGATGGTTACCGGGACCATCACTTTGAAAATCCTGATTATGGTTTTCTTCGAAGTCCCCAGGCTTTCTTTAAAGGCTGTTTTTAATGCCGGAGGTTCTTTTTTTTCTATGTCTTCGAAACGTACTTCTTTTTCTTCAAGCAGGAAATGCCCGGCAATAAGTACTATCAGGGTTTTTACAAGCCCCACGAGGGTTATCAGGCCCACGTAGACTATCCCGGTTGTCCCGAGCAGGGGGACAAGTATCGGGAGCAGGGTCCTCCAGTGCATGACAATTGCAGGAAAGGAGTTCAAAACCGAAGCTATGATCAGTTCGTCTTCCTTTATGATTCCTCCATCGTACATGCTTTTAAGTGAAGCATTAGCCGAGGAAGTGGACGCAAAAGCGGTAAGGAAGCCCACTCCGCACTCTTTTCTGAGATGGGCGTAGTTTGTAATTGGCCTTACCAGAAAATCAAATTTATAGAACCAGCCGAGGCTTACCAGAAGTTCGGCAAGGACAACTCCAAGGATTATTGAGGGACCTGTTTTTAAAAGGTACTCAGCCGAGTGTATGAGGGCGGCAGGTAACATTCAATGATATTGAAGTATCAAAGTTTATTAATTTATCTAATATAATTCATAATCATTTTTTCAATGACAAAACAGGATAGTTAATTTATCCAGCTTTTCAAAAGCAGAGAAAGGTATGTTTCAAAGTATGCTCAAAAGTATGTTCCAAAGTATATTCCAAGAAACTATATTAAATAATAGTAGCTAATTCCTTAAGGAATGCTGGGGAAAACAAAGCGCTATCTTGAGGTTATACGGGTCCTTTTGAAGTACAACCTTATTCCGGAACTCTACCGGGAACTACGTACCGATTATATTTCAAATCCCGACTGTACCTGTACTTTTGATCTCGAAAACAGGCAGACTGCGATAAAACTCCGGCAGGCTTTCGAAGAACTCGGGCCTACTTTTATCAAGATGGGGCAGACCATGAGCAAGCGGCCTGACCTTGTGCCCCAGCCTTATGTTATAGAAATGGCAAACCTCCAGGACAAGGTTAAGCCTGTGCCTTTTGAGGAAATGGCTGAATCTCTTGACCTTGCCTGCATCTGTGAGTATCTCTCTCCTGAGGACCGAAACAGGAAAAAAACTGAAGAAGAAATCGGGGCGTCAAGAGAAAGAAGAGCAAAAGCCTTCATTGAAATCTTTGATAGCTTTGATACGGACCCGATTGCCTGCGGGTCCATTGCACAGGTCTATAAAGGGGTGCTTGATGGCAAACCAGTAGCTGTAAAGATTCTCCGCCCGAACCTCATTGATATCATAAATATCGACCTTGCTATCCTGGACGATTTCAAACCTGTGATGAAAAAAGTGCTCGGGGTAGGAAAGAAATTCGATATAGATGCTTTTTTACTGGAAATCCGGGAAATGCTTATCCGGGAAGTAGACCTCAGAATCGAAGCCGTTAGCATGAGGCGTTTTGAGGACAATTTTAAGAATGTGAAAAATGTTGCTGTGCCCAAAATTTATCCGGGTTACTGTTCTGCCAATGTTCTTACAATGGAATTTATTCAGGGGACCCAGATCAAGGACATTATTGACATGCCTGTGCCCCAGAGCAAGAAATCGGAATATACGCGCACGATTACCAAAAGCTACCTGAAACAGGTCTATATCGACGGCTTTTACCATGCCGACCCTCACGGAGGCAATATGCTGGTCGAGGAAAACGACACCATTGCCTTCATCGATTTCGGGGCTGTCGGCAGTATCGATGATGAACTCAAAAAGAATATGCTTGAGTTTTACTACGCAATCAATAACAGGGATGTGGAAGGGGCAACCCAGGGCTTCCTCAGGATAGGGGGTGCGGATGCCCGGGACGTGGATGTTCGCAGGCTCAGGAAAGACATGGACGACCTCATTGCAAACCAGAACTACGGGCTTGAAGGCAGGCAGAGCGACAACTACGCTAAACTCGGTCTCAAGTATGATATCCGGCTTCCCGGAGAATTTTCAACTCTGCAGCGGGCGATCCTGCTTATCGAAGGGGTCTGCCTTGAACTTGACCCGCGGTACAACATTAAGACTATTGCGATCCCTGTCCTCATGGACGCCTACAAGAAACTCAATGACTCTAAAGGAACTGCCCTGCATATCGAGTTTTCCACCGAGCCGGTGGATGAAAAAGCCGAGTTGAAGGCCGCGATCAGGGAAGTTGCTGACAAAATGGAATATGTGGGGGACAGGTTCCTTGAAGGAAAGCAAAAAGAAAACAAGCGCAGTGTTTTCTCTACAGAGTTTTTCCTTGCTGTCCTGCTCGTTGTCTCAACCTTTATATTGCTAAACGGCGGTGCTTTTTCCTGGGTAGGGCTTCTCGGGTTTGGAGGAGCGGTCCTGATAGCCCTCATTATTTCATTGCGCAGGGGATGAAGCGGAAAGTTAACTCTCCAATACAAAAGCTCTAATAAACTGGAATTAAAATAATACTGTACAGAATAACAGTTACGATATCGGTTCTGCTTTATAAGTATCGGCAAAACCGGGTGAGTCAAAATCCGGGATCTATTAATGGGGAAGGGGGCGTTTTCTCTGGTACAGGAAACCATAAAAATTGAAGGTATGGCATGTGATCATTGTGTAATAAGAGTGGGGAGAGCTATTGCTTCCGTGGAGGGGGTAGTGGAAGTGGATGTGAATCTGGAAAAAAAGGAAGCAGTTGTGGACTTTGAGGGTGGCAGGACGAACCCCGGAAAAATAAGGGAAGCGATCCGGGAAGCCGGGTACGAGCCTTTATGATCCAATTTTTTCTTATGCCGGTCTATGCTTTTCTGTTTGGCCTGGTAGTAGTAAAAATTCCCGGTAAACTTAGACCGGGGGCCAGTTGCTGCAGATCGTGTTCAAGAGAAAAGATGTTTTCATATCCGGCCAGATACGAAGACTGAGGCTTATTTGTCATATTGGAAATTGAGTGCAGATCTTTGCGTCCAACATTATTATATAAAAATGATCAAATAATATCCATTAAGTGCTAGTCGGAGAGTGGTTACAATAGACGGATTTATGGACAATTACGGTTACGGTATGATGGGGTACGGAGGTGGTTTTTTCGGTCTCCTATTTTGGATTCTTATAATTGTGATAGCTTATCTGCTAATCAAATGGCTCGTTGAACAGAACAAAACCCGCGGTGGTGAAGAGAAGTCTGCGCTGGATATTGCAAAGGAAAGGTATGCAAAAGGCGAAATTACTGAAGAAGAATTTGAAGAAATGAAAAAGCGTCTGGTATGAGATGGAAACCTGGGTATCAAATCGATCCCTCAATTCCACCAGCAGAATTGTAACAGGTTTAAACAACACTATTGTGGGGATCTGCCAAAACTTCTCATCATTTCATCTTAAGGCTGTGAGGGGAGTTATTGAAAAAAAACCGCTGGTACCTAAATCTCCCTATATGTCCATTAATCGTCCGCAAAAATTAAACTGTTCCTGGCCAGAAGGACTTTTACAGGCAAATATACACGAAAGCTACAGAGCAAAAGATACCATCAGGCTATGGAAACAGCACCAGCTTCAGGCCTAATAAAAGTATGAATACTGCTACAAAGTTTCTGAATTTTTCCTGAGGTATTTTTTCAACCCCTCTTTTCCCAATCATTGCCCCGATTAAAGACGCTGGTATGAAGATCAAAAAGCCCGATAAAGTGACAGGATCTAACCCGATACCGCCTTTGATGTATGTTGCTATCCTTGTAGAGTCGATCATAAAAGATATGGCACCTGCAGTTGCGATATAAACGGCTTTCTCCAGGTTGAAAGCATTCAGAGCTACTGCATTTATCTCCCCGCCTATACCGAAGATACCTGCAAAAAATCCGGTAAGAGCCCCACCGGATATTGCCACCGATAATCTCTGGCTAAGCTTAAAGGTCTGGTTGAAGATCAGGAAGAAAACATAGGCTATAAGAAACACTCCTAAAGCTCTTGAAAGAATTTCCCGGGAGATCCTCAAAGATAATGATGAGCCTATAAAACTGGTAATAATGCCAGGAATACCGAAAGTCAAAAAAAGCTTCCATCTGATGCCCTCCCGGAATAAGAACATCTTCCAGATATCATTAAACCAGTGAATTATGCCCACGAGGAGTAGAGTCTGAGGCAGAGGCAGGATTAGCAAGAGAATGGGTATCATGATTGTGGATATTCCAAACCCGGCTAAAGTCCCGATTATGCTCGCCAGCAGCGTTAGAAGAGCTATGTAGATGATTTCCACATACACAAGTATACTTACGACGTCATGCGGGATAAATTACCCTCAATCTCTATCTGCCATCGAGATCGGCCTATGCTTTAGATCACGTTTTCAAGTCAAATTTTAGGGGTGTGGTTCGGGGTCGGGTCCATATTTGAAAAAGTCGGTCATTGGAATTCAAAGTAATTTTTTGGAATTACACTATGTTGGATTTGAGAATTCCGACTTTATGTTTAAGCATCGGGTGACAAAATAGAAATAAATTGATGCATTTTTATTATTGGGGGTATTATTGTAATCGTTGATCCTGTCTGTAAGATGAAGTTAGACGAGAAGGATGCGAGTTTCAGGAGTGAGTACAAAGGAAAAATGTACTACTTCTGCACTCTTTCGGATAAAAAGGAGTTTGATGAAAATCCAGAGAAGTACATCGAGCCCTGAGGGTGGAAGATAGAGAATCCTGGACCCGGGCAAGATGGAATGTGAAGGCAAGTTTACCGTCTTCAAATCAAGGCATGAAGGCAAAACTTACTGTTTTTTCAGCCCTTCCTGCAGGAAGTTTGATGAGAATCCCGTGCATTATTTAAATTTCCGGGGCGGCGTATGAAGATAGCAGCGGCAGACCCTATATTCCTGGCGGAAGAAGACAAAAAGCGGCTCGAAACTCTGGGTGAACTCGAAATTTACAACAGCTTTCCTGCCTGGCTTGAAGAGTTCGTTGATCGGATAAAGGATGCCGAGATTGAGAACATAGAGATGTTTGCGAAGGGTACGCCCCAGAATATGGCGAATCCCTTGGTGTTAATAGGTTAAGGGGGTTAACAGATGGCTAAAAAACTCAAGCTCCAGATCCTTAATGTTTCACTTTTTCTCCTGCTCCTGTCGCAGCTGTTAATGGGCATAAGGTTGTGGTTCGTCGATTTGTTGGGATGGGCGGATTCCGGGTCTTTAGTGAGCCTGCATCTGGTAACGGGTTTCAGTCTGGCCGCGCTCGCACTAGTGCATATCTATACGAACTGGTGGTGGGTGAAGTCTCAGTTCAAATTCTCAAAATAATACAGAAAAACCGAGTGGGGTTTTTTCTGTAACCAAGATTCGGAATTTTGGAACAATTCCATTGTAGCGTCACAGTTAAGCAAATATTCCATGCACATTTATTCGTATAGCATTCGGTAAATCTATTCGATAAAAGAATCCGGATAAGTATCAGAGTTGAAACAATTACTCAGGAAACCATAAAAGTCGAAGGCATGTCCTGCGGGCACTGTGTAATGAGAGTCAAAAAGGCAATTAAGGTTTGCAGGGCGTAAAGAAAGTAGATGTGAGCCTTGAGAACGAACAGGCTGTTGTTGAGTTCGACGAAGGAAAGACCAACGTCGAGAAAATCAAAGCTGATATAAAGGAAACCGGGTATGAGCCCCTTTAAAACAGGCTTTTGCTTTTTCCAACTCCTACTTTTTACTCTCTCGGGCTTAATGAGAGAGCCACTTTTCCCTGCCAATCCGGCTTGAGGGCGCAAAGGATTATGCAGCAGACCGGACATATATCTGTTCAATCATGCAGTAGTCCATAAAATTATTATGTTAAATCGGTCAGTAAAATCAGTGGAGGTCTAAACAATTACTCAGGAAACCATAAAAGTCGAAGGCATGTCCTGCGGGCACTGTGTAATGAGAGTCAAAAAGGCAATCGAAGGTGTACAGGGCGTAAAGAAAGTAGATGTGAGTCTTGAGAACAAACAGGCTGTTGTTGAGTTCGACGAGGGAAAGGCCGACGTCGAGAAAATCAAAGCTGCGATAAAGGAAACCGGGTATGAGCCCGTCTGATCTTGAATCAGGCGTTTAACTCTCAAAATAATGAGTCTCAAAAGACTCAATTTTTTGGGTTCGAGGAATTTATTATATAGTAAAAGGTACAGACTTTTATAATATGGGTAAAGCGTCTGTTTTAAAGCAGCTGATGATCTGGGGGTGAATACATCGGGGAGACAACGCTTGTGGTAGATGATATGATTTGCAGGTATTGCAAAGACACGGTTACCAGGCTCATTACCTCTATTAACGGGGTTTCTCGCGTAAGCGTAAACGTCCCTGAAAGGACGGTAAATGTAACCTATGACAGCCGGATAACCGATGCACATGTCATAAGGATGACCCTGCTTGAAGCAGGTTACAAAAATATCCGGGAGCCTATAAACGCTTTTTAAGCGGGCAGGCAGTCTGAAAACTCTGGATAGGCGGCATATCCGATGGAAGTTACGATAGGAGTTTACGGCATGACCTGTGGTCACTGCCAGAAAAGAGTAGCGGATGCTATTTCTTCTCTTGAGGGCGTGGAGTCTGTAGATGTCAATCTCGAAGCCGGGAGTGCAACTGTTATTTTTGATCCTGAGAAGGTAAGCCCTGACGATATTAAGGGAGCTGTCCGAAAGGCCGGGTATTCTACAGAACCCGAAGCAGAAACTGAAGAGGAGGTCCAGGCAGAAATCCCCGGACCTGCCGTGGAAGAAACACCAGCAGAGCCGGTTTCAGAATCCGTCGATAGGGTTTTGGAAGGAGCGGAAATGGGTGTGGAAAAGGAGGCGAAGGAGGGAACGGAAGAGGAAGTCGAAGAAGCCTCTCAGACGTGCCCCCTGACCGAAGCATGCGCCCTTGCAGACGAGGCAGAAAAAGAAGCATCCCACATCTCGGGCCGGAAAGCAGGTTCAAAAGAAATCACCCTCGGAGTTTCCGGGATGACATGCTCGGCCTGTGCCCTGAATATCGAGAAGGTCCTGAAGAAAAAAGAGGGAGTGGACTCCGTAGCTGTCAATCTGGAACTCGGCAGGGCAAAGGTCAGCTTTGAGCCTTCCCTTATCTCTCCTCAGGAAATTGAAGATGCTATCGAATCCATAGGATATAAAGTAGAGAAAGATAAAATAACCCTGAACCTCCAGGGCATGAGCTGCGCCTCCTGTGCTGCAAATATTGAGAAGATCCTCAATAAAACCGACGGCGTAATCTCGGTTTCCGTAAATTTTCCGCTTGAAAAAGCTTTTGTGGAATTTGACTCTTCCCGCATCTCTGTCCGGGAAATAATTGCTGCAGTTCAGGGAATCGGGTATGGGGCCTCGGTCCAGGCTGAAACTGTGGAGTATGAGGACAGAGAACAGATTTCAAGGGACGCTGAGATCCGCAAGCAGAGAAATAACCTGATTGTTGCCCTTTTGCTGGGAATTCCCATCTCCCTGGGAAACATGAGCATGATGTTTCCCTTCCTCTCATTTGTGCCCTCAATCTTTTCCAACCCGATAGTACTTTTTATACTGTCTACCCTTGTCCTGCTCTTTCCGGGCAGGCAGTTTTTTGTCGGGACTTTCAAAGGCTTCAAGCACGGCGTGACCGACATGAACCTGCTGATTGCCGCAGGGACGGGGTCAGCTTATCTTATCAGTGTAGCAGCAACTTTTCTTGACCTGGGACCGGGATATAATTCCCTCTACTATGACACAGTTGCTTTCCTGATAATTTTCATCGTTTTTGGCAGGTACCTCGAAGCCAGGGCAAGGGGCAAAACTTCGGAAGCCATCCGAAAATTGATGGGGTTAAGGGCAAAAACCTCAAGGATCCTTGTAGACGGCGTGGAAAAAGAGGTTCCTGTAGAAGAGGTAGTTGTCGGAGATATTGTTATGGTCCGCCCCGGAGAAAAGATCCCTGTTGACGGGGTTGTTGTTGAAGGGAGCTCTGCAATAGACGAGTCCATGATTACCGGCGAGAGCATCCCGGTTGAGAAAGGCGCAGGGGACACGGTTATTGGGGCTACCCTTAACAAGACCGGGTCTTTCAGGTTCAGGGCTACAAAGGTTGGAGCCGATACTGCCCTTGCCCAGATAATCAGGCTCGTAGAAGCAGCCCAGACAACCAAAGCTCCAATCCAGAGGGTTGCGGATGTTTTTGCTGGCAACTTCATCGTAGCCGTACATATAATTGCCCTTCTGGCTTTCTTCTTCTGGTTTTTCATCGGTTACTGGCATTACGGGGTAGGAGAGTCCGCAGACCTCGGAGGGATAAGCCCCTTCCTTTTTTCCCTGCTTATAGCTATCACCGTCCTTGTAATCTCCTGCCCCTGTGCAGTTGGGCTTGCAACCCCTGCAGCCATTATGGTTGGGACCGGCAAAGGGGCTGAAAATGGGGTTCTGATCAAAGGCGGGGAAGCCCTTGAGCAGGCTCATAAACTTAATACTATCGTGTTTGACAAAACAGGGACCCTTACCGAAGGTACTCCGAAACTTACAAACGTATTTGCAGTCTCCGGCCGCGAGGAAAATGAAGTGCTTTTTATTGCGGCAACGGCTGAAAAAGGGTCCGAGCATCCACTGGGCGAGGCAATCGTAAGAGGTGCAGACGAAAGAAAAATCAGTCTTGCCGAGGCAAAAAACTTCCGATCAATTCCCGGAAAAGGAATCGAAGCCTATCTTGAAGCCAAAAAAATTCTGCTTGGGACCCGCAAGCTTATGGAAGAAAACTCGATTCCTTTTGAGGATCTGGAAGCTGAGATGCTCAAATTTGAAGAGCAGGGGAAAACTGCAATGCTTGTAGCTTCCGGGGGCGAAGCCATAGGGCTCGTTGCGGTTGCCGACACCCTGAAGGAGAACTCTAAAGAGGCAGTAGAGACCCTTACAAAAATGGGCATCGAAGTAGTCATGATAACCGGAGACAACGCAATCACAGCCGGAGCAATTGCAGCTGAGGTCGGAATCCCGAGAGTGCTTGCCGAGGTGCTTCCCGAAGACAAGGCAAACGAAATCAAAAAGCTCCAGAAGGAAGGCAAACTCGTCGGCATGGTAGGCGATGGAATTAATGATGCCCCAGCTCTTATCCAGTCCGATGTGGGAATTGCTATGGGAGCGGGTACGGACGTGGCAATGGAATCGGCAAAAATCGTGCTTATAAAAAATGACCCGAGAGACGTGGTCGCAGCGCTTAAACTGAGCCGGCTTACCATTAATAAGATCAAGCAAAATCTGGCATGGGCTTTCGGATACAATATGCTGGGCATTCCTATTGCAGCAGGGATTCTGTATCCAGTTTTCCACCGGATTCTGATTACTCCGGCACTTGCCGCCGCTTTCATGGCCTTGAGCTCGGTTTCCGTAACAACCAATTCCCTGCTGATGAAAAGAAGCAGGATTAAATAAGTTCAGGGCAGATAGTTTTGAAGCTGAATAAATTAGGGCAGATTTGAATAAAAGATAAGCCGAAAAACACATGCATGAGGCTTTGAAATGAACTTTCATGCGTGTGTATTTTTAATATTCTTCCGATGAACCTGCTGAAGGTTAAGTTTTCGGGAATTCCGAACACTCAGTTGTTGATGGTGAATTCTATGGTAAAATTCGGATCCAAAGACAAAAGGACCAGACTCGTGTTTCTCTCAAGTATTGCCACCTCGCTGGTGCTGATGAACCTCTTTCTGCTTGGGACTTTGTTAATCAACATGTACCGGGGAGAAGCATCCTACACTCAGACAGATATCGCTGCAGGTTCTATCTTTGTTCTTGTGATCACCATGATAATCTCCCTATCCCTCTGGCCCAGGATAATTGACTGGCTTGAAAGCAGAGAAAAAAATAAGTAATGAATTTCAATTTTTTAAAAACGTACTGATTTATATAAGAATGAATTTACCTTCTGCCATGAACAACGGCAGTATCAGAGCAAATATCAAAGAAGGACTGAAAGTGGGAATTGTCTTAAAACAGGACCAGAGAACCGGAAAAATTACCCAGGGCGTTGTAAAGAGGATTTTAACCAATTCTTCAACTCATCCGCATGGAATAAAAGTTCAATTAACGGATGGGCAGGTTGGAAGAGTTAAGGAAATCTATTAAAAAGTTGTGATCCATTCCTTTCTAAACAGTAGCTACTGATGACATATTGATAAAAAAGCTATTCTAAACAGGCCAAAAATGCAAAAAAAGATAATTGCAGAAGCAAACACACCAATTGTAAAGTATAATAAATTTTTTATTTTTCTGGGCAGATTTTCAGTGTTGAAATTATCTATTATGAATTCCAGGAGGTCCGGGCCAGCAGGATACATCCCGACTTTGAAACGTTCTTAATGAATTTAACATTTTTGTTTTTAATATGACTTTTCGATTCCAGGCCAGATTATATACCATCCTGCGTCATTTGCCTGATGGTTAGCAGCTTGAACAAGAAAATAATGGATTCTGGTTTAATCGAAAAATGTTAAGAAACTTGATAATCCTTTCCACGGCGTCTTCAGATCATCCTTTTTTAATCTTAGACATAACATTCTGCTTTACCAGTTGTTCGTACTTTTTCCAGCTGTTTTCATCGATTTCGGGCATTGAGATGATGTGAGCTTCGCTTCTTTTCGGGCCGGTGCAGGAATCGATTGCTTTCTGGATGACGGATGGGTCCTTATTTCCTACAAGGTCTATGACTTTTACTTCTCTGAGGAAGCGGGAGATTGCAGTCATAGGGATTTCATTTAAGTAGGGAAGAGGGGAGTTTGAGCCAGCTATTTTTCTTGAGCCTGCCATTGTGGAAACTCCGTTTTCGGCTAGTGCGATCAGGGACTGGCCTGCAAGGTGGGCGCTTTCTTGCCCGCAGACGACCAGGCAGTTTATGTTCGGGTTTGCAAGCACATTGGTTATTATCTTTTCAATCCCGAAGTTTTCAGTAAAGCAGGTTCCGCAGATTGCATAGTTCTTAAGTCCCCATGCCGTGTAGTCAGAGGCAAGAGTTACCACAGCTACGCCGGAATCCGTATCTCCTATTACGTAATCACCCGAAGTTATAGGCCATTCCATACTATCATTCCTACAGCTCGTTAATTATTCAAAATAAACTGGTTTTCTACTTTCGACTACTTTCCAGAATTTATTCTATAAGTTTAATAGTTTCTTTCTTGATTTTATTAATATAAATATATTCTTAAAGCAAAGTTTGGAACATATTCCGGGATTTGCAGGTTTCTCAACTTTAATACTCAGGCAATTTCCCAGCATCTCTCCTTCTGACAGGTGCGTGGAACTCAAGATTCAATCAAATTATCAGTACGAGATCAAATCAGAATTTAAACCCGAGCAGATTCCAGTTATTCAGCCACCAGACAAACGCCAGCAGAGCCAGGACCACCAGACTGTAATGAATTCTTTCGGGAAAACTCCAGTAACTATCTTTCCATGCCAGGGCTACAAATACGGTAGATCCCAGCGCCAGAATCGCAGCTATAAGGGCGATTGCCAGCAGGACTATCAGGAAGGTAGAAACAGAGTATAGAAATTCTACATCTGCCGGTTTAACCAGAAAAAGGAATATTAACCCCGTCAGGAACAGAAGGTTAATCATGCTGGCTCCGCCTGCAAACAATCTGGCGGTGCTGGAAGGTTTTTTGGGCTTTGAGGGGAAGCACTTGATGATCAGGTTTATCGGCCAGATGAGCGTCGATAAGAAAAGGAGAATGCAACCTCCCAGAAGGGAAAGGTTAATACTGATATCATCGTTCCAGGGCACTTTTTCATAGGCTGTCGTGGGATCTAGTTTCGTGAAGAGATAATTGATATGACCCTGGCTGTCTTTGCCGAAGACCAGGTCGTCCTGGGAAGGCAGCCCATCAGCCTGACTGAAGGTCATCGGTTCTACTTCTACCCATTTTTTTGATCCCTCGCTGAGCTGAGAAGTTGTGAGAGTGCTGTCCGTGCCCGGAGATACCCGTATCCTCTGGGAAAGAGAGGTTAATTTTTCGAAGTTACTGTAGGCGCTCCTTGTTGGGCGATAGCTGCCAGCAAAAAGGCTTGCATTCTTTTCAAAGCCGGAAACGGGTTCAGGTACCGGGGGAGGCGGTATGGGATAGTAATGATCCATAAAAGCCTGCAGCAGGTCGCTGACTACTGGTTCGCTATCCTGTTCGTTGCAGGAGATAAAAAGGCCAAGCTGGCTTTCGGGTATCAGCACCAGCTGGGTGTGGAACAGGATAGTGTCGCCTCCATGTCCTATAACTCTAGGATTTTCCGGATTTATCTCCCAGAATCCATAAGTTACGCCGTTAACCCTGGGATCGTTTGTGAAGAGGCGGCTATGCATTTGCTGTGCTGTAGCCTCCTGAAGTATACGGTTATCGCCATACCTTCCGTTTTGAAGATGTGCAATCATGAATTTCGCCATGTCCTCAGATGTGGAACTCATAGAGCCTGCCGGCCAGACCTGCACATATTCAAAAGGCTTTGCTGTGTAAACGCTATTCGAATAGACATATCCATTGGACATATTCGAAGCCAGCCTGGCTGGTAGGGGCTGGTCGAATGTCGTATTGTTCATGTCCAGCGGAAGCAGGATATTCTCTTCCACATACCTGTCAAAAGGCATTCCCGATACCTGCTCAACAATATATGCGGCCAGAGCAGAGCCGTAGTTCGAATAGGCAGTTAGTTCTCCAGGAGGGCGCACTCGAGCAGGCATCTCCTTTTCCAGGTACTCACCCAGGGGCATAAGGTCAGTTGAGCTACGCACAAAAAATCGTCCGTTGAGAGCTAAATCCTCGAAGCCCGATGTATGGGACATAAGGTTCTTGAGGGTAATAGGCCTGGAATAGGTAGCAGGGATCTGGAAGTCCTTGAGATATATGTTTACATCGGCATCAAGGTCCACCTTTCCCTGTTCAGCAAGCTGCATTACTGCCGTCCATACGAAGAGTTTGCTGACAGAGCCTACACGGAAGAGAGTTTGATTGCCAGAGACTGGCTGGCGTTTATCAATATCGGCATAACCGTAGCCTTTGGCAAAAATGACCTGGCCATCTTTGACCACAGCTACAGTTGCTCCGGAAACATTATTGGCCTTGAGCTGTGTATTTACAGCCCCATCCATAAAGGCCTCCAGCTCTCCTGAATCTGTGGGACCGCTGGCGTTTGAGGTAGCAACTGAATTTTCAGGAGAAGCAGATGCTGCACTGAGAGTCAGGAAAATAACTACCAGACCAAGGGTAAAGATGTATGCGCTTCTTCCCTGCCTGATTGCTGAGTACCCTGGTGAATGAGTAACCGAACTTATTCTGTGGCTGTGGCAATTCCAATGCTTCATCATCCTGTCCCGTTTAGTAATTTATTAAGTAATTATATAATATTAATCTGAATAAAGAATTAATAATCAGGTTCTCTATTTATATATCGTGTTGCGGGAGAAAGGAAGTCTGGGCACGGAGATTTCCGTCCCGAGTTTCGCTTCGCTCAAGAGGGCTAATTCCGGGTTGTAAAGTGAGCTTCGCTTAAGAGGACTAAGCTACAAAATTACAGTATTTCCTTGCTTTCCCTGGTTATATATTCCGTATTGAGTTTTTCCGTGCCAGTCTTATAAGCTCAATTGTTTCTGGAAGTTTCATCTGAAATTTTCTCGACTGCCATTCCTTCGATTCTTGCTTTTTCAATTTTAACGAGCCTGAACGAGAGGAGGACTGCCAGATATATGATTACAGCTGCGATCAGGAAGGATATCACTCCCAGCTGCGTATAAAGCAGGCCTCCTGCAAGAAGGCCGATTATACTTGCGAGGCTGCTCGCGCTCATTGCAAAGCCCTGGACTGATCCCTGATATTTTTTTCCTGCGAATTTCGAGAGGATGGAGAGGATGGAGGGCCACATGATTCCGTTTCCGAATGCAAAGCAGCCCGCTGCCAAGTATAAGAGGAAGATGTTTCCGGGGATTATCAGGATGAACTGCAGGCCCAGAATAAAGCCGCCGGTAACAACCAGGATCGACTCCCAGTATCTTTTTGCAAGTTTTGAGAGGACCGGGCCCTGCACAAAAGCCATGAGTATGCTGATAACGGAAAAATAAATGCCCAGTTCGGCAGGGTTCCATTCAAGGGCAACAACAGCAAAGACCGGGAATGCAGTATAATATATATTGAAGCCCAGAAAGATGAGAAAGTAAACAACCAGCATAAAAGGGATGTATTCAAGCCTGAAAATCTCAAGGAAGGTTATTTTGCTTCCTGCCTCAACCTGATAGCACTCTTTCTGTTCCTGCCCGAGGACTTTTCTTATGCCCGTGGGTTCCGGGTATTCTTCAAGGGTGCAGGGGCGGGAATCCGGGAGCAGAATAAGCACTATAAGAGTCCCTATTACTGAGATCAGCAGGGCTACGGATACGGGCAGAAGTTCGCCGTAGACCGTTGTTCCCAGGATTCCTGCAAGGGCGGGACCAAAGACGTAGCCCAGATTTGAGGCAACGGACATCCTGCCATAGTTTTTGTTCCTTTCTTCTTCGGAGGTGAGGTCCGCGAGATATGCATTGGCGACAGATACATTTCCTCCTGTAATGCCGTCAAGAGCCCTTGCAAAAAAGAGCGCGAGCAGGGGAAGGGTAACCGTAAAAACACCCAACAGTTCAGACCTGACTTCTATCAGGGGAGTTATGGGAAAGAACAGGGCGACAAAAAAAATGACCCAGGCGATAAGGGTCCCGATCTGGCTCAGTAACAGGATCTTCTTCCTTCCGTAAAGGTCAGACCACCTGCCCAAGATGGGGGCTCCAATAAGTTGAAAAGCTGGATAGGTGGAGGCAAGTATGCCGTAGACAAGGGCATTGCCTCCGTATTTTGTCACAAGAAATACAAGAAAAGTAAGTATGATGCCGAACCCGAGGGTTCCGATGAAGGTTATGGTATACAGAGGAAAAAGTGCCTTCCCATCTACAGAGGAAGTTTCCGCATCCGATTCCATTACAGGATATTATGCTGGTTCTATGCCTTATAGTATTTCTCTTCCAGAATTTGAAGTATTTTTATACCGGTTAATTTCAAATTTGCTGCAATAGCACAGCAGCAGTTTACTGAAAAAGGGCTGTTTTGAAATTTTAGAGGCCTTCCGCAGGTCTTCTGCAATTCTTCCGCAAGTATTTCGCACTTTCCGCGAATTATTCCGGGTATAAACAACCTGCCAGGCCCTCTGGGATTTTTAACCCTGAAAAGAATGTTTAAAACCTTTTAAGGTGCTTAGGGGATCTTCATTATCCATAAAGCTTATATTTCCTATTAAACAGTAAATAGAAGATTGATAAAGGGTTTATAGCTGCTTATTTTTTTATAAAACCCCTGTATGTCTGATAAAGGGGTTCATATCTGCTATTTCTTGAATATGAACTGCGCAGATCTTTTATCAAGGAAAATAAAGTATTATCAAGTTTTAAAATTATCAATTCTTTCCGGTAACAAGACTATTGCAAAAAGTATACTTATATTCTAATTTTACAATATGAAGTACTAACCCAAATTGTTTTTCAGGCAAAGCGAAAGGCTTTGAAACAATCTCTGGGAATTAAAAGATCTTTAAGAAAGAAGGAAATAAAGGTCTTTAAAAAATCGAAGGAATAAAGGTCTCAAAAAAACAGAAGGAACTAATCTCCAAAAAGTAAGTACTCCAAAAACATTGAGAGAAACCTGAATGTTAAGGGCATATCATCCTGAAAAGGTGGCGTCTGTTGCATCCATATTGATGTCAACGATCCGATCCTTCCGGAAACCCGCAGCAGAGGCCGCCGAGTTATCCCGTAAAATAATATTTTTCGCGCCTGGGCAGGTTGTCACAGGGACGCTGCGGGATTAAAACTCTGAATTAAACGGTACTGAGGCGGTGTCAAGGTACGTGTTAACGGGATTAACCCTTAACAATAAGCATTTTTCAGGCAACACCTGTAGGGCGGATTCAGGGTTGCCTGGAATATCTTTATTGCTTTACTGACTTCCAAATGATCAATCTACCCCCCAAACCCCTTTTTATTTTTTTCACATATTTTTTTTCTTCATATTGTTTTCATTTTGTTTTCTTCATATTGTTTTCATTTTGTTTTCTTCATATTGTTTTCATATTGTTTTCATTTTGTTTTCTTCATATTGTTTTCATTTTTGTTTTCTTCATATTGTTCCCTCTCACGCCCTTTCATGATCTCATTTTTTTTCTATTCTTTCTTTCAGAATCCCCAAATGGAATTTTAGCTTTTTCCTTTTCCCGCACAGCTGAAATCGTTTTTCCAGCCATAGAAAAAGCAGCAAAATGATGTAGAGGCTGTATCTCTAAGTATTTTATTGATCTCGAAATCTTCTTTATCCTGTAACCTGTATTGGTTCACTATGCCAAAATCATACTGGGAAACGGTTCCCGGAAAGAAAATACCCTCAAGCCTTGAGCTTTACCCCGTAGTTCACAGTTATCTGCAGGAAGGCTACAAAATTCTCGACATCGGATGCGGTTTTGGAAAAATTAGCCTTGAACTTGCCTCTCTGGGATATGATGTAACAGGGATAGATATAAACTCCGAAGCTGTCAGGCTTTCAAGAGCTGCTGCAAAAAGCCTGGAACATGATCGAAAGACAGAAGGAAGGGCTGAATTTAAGGTTGGTAATGCTGGTTATCTTCCTTTCCGCGGCTCAAGTTTCGATTTTGCGGTCATGCAGGCTTTTTTGACCTCTGTGCCGGATCCGCAGGCAAGAATCAGGATAATTCAGGAGACTTTTCGAGTCCTGAAACCCGGGGCTTACCTTTACCTTGTGGAATTCGGCCAGAACTGGCACCTCAAGCTTTACAGAAAGCGCTACCTTCAGGATTTCCCGGTTACAAAAGAAGAAGGTTCTTTCCTTGCCCTTAACCCTGATACCGGAGAGGTTGAATTTATTGCACACCATTTCTCCGAAAAAGAGCTGGTGTTTCTGCTGGTGGACTGCGGGTTTGAGATTGACTATTTCAGGGTCGAAGAGCTCAAAACCAGGACAGGTAACAGAATTAGCGGGTTTGTAGTTGTGGCTAAAAAGCTTTGAACCTCAGGCTGCCGTAATGCTTTCTCCGGGGGTACGAAAACCTCATAGTGCTGCTCGCATAAACCCATTTCAAGCAGGGTAATCCGGGCTGATTATGTGGCTCTATCGCTCAGATGAAGCCCGATAACTCCTGCAATTACGACGACAAGAGAAATCATTTTAAGGGCTGTGGCAGGCTCTCTGAACCCGAAAATCCCGACAACGGTGATAAGAGCAGTCCCAAGCCCGGCCCATATTGCATATGCAATGCTCACATCTATTCCTTTAAGGGCGAGTGTGAATAAAAAGAAACTGATCGCATAGAACACGAAAATCAAAACCGAGGGGAACAGTTTTGTAAAGCCCTCGGATAATTTCATGCAGGTGGTCCCGCATACTTCAAATGCTATTGCCAGTAGCAGCAGGTAATAGTAGTTCATCAATGGATTATTTTCCTTCTATTTATTAATCAGTTCCCTGGTTCATCATATCTTCCAGCTACTTGCTTTTCCTTGCCCGCAGGTTTGGCTGTATATTATCGTATCTATTATCAGATATATCGGATATCCAGATATTTCTTATCCGGTGTCCAGGTATTTCTTTCCGGTGTCCAGGCATGTTCTTTTGAAAGTATTCTGAAATCTTAAAAATATTCGAGATTTCGGGCATAAATTAGAGCAATCAGGCGCAAATTTGAAAAATTTGAGGTTCGGTTTCTTTCTCCTGAAAAACGATTGAATTTAAGGTGGAATGAGGTTTTAGAGGGCCTGGAAGGATTTTTCTCAGGCTTCTTCTCACTTGGGATAGATTTATATATTATAATGTCTTGGGTCATATTTGCAGTAAAAATAAAGAAACATATAATCTGTTATTAAAAACTTCATTTTTGTTTTTAATAAAAGAATGTATAGGATCTTATTTTTATAGCAACTAAGAGGTTATCCGCTATAAGCGGAGGTGAAACAAGAGTGAGTTTTAATGACAGAGGGAATTCCTACCGGGGGAGAGACAGCAACCGGGGTGGCAGAGACAGCGGGAGCCGTGGAGGTTTCAGAGGCGGTAACAGCGGTCCCAGAGAAATGTATCCAGCAGTTTGTTCTGACTGCGGTGTAGAGACCCAGGTTCCGTTCAAGCCAACTGAAGGAAGACCGGTTTACTGCAGGGACTGCCTTCCAAAACACCGGAAGTTCTAAATCCCATAAATTCTAAAGTTCTCTATTTCAAGCTTTATATCTGGAAATCCGCTTATAACCGGGTTTCCAACTTTACTCATTTATTTTCGGGCCAAGTTTTTAATTTCAACCTCTGTCTTTAAGGGAGGTACCTCCCTGTTTTCTCGAATTCTGTTGATTAAATTTATATACCATAAAAAGGTTGTAGAACTAGTAAAAATAATGAGAAATATAATCTGTTATTGAAAACTCCATTTTTGTTTTAAATAATAAATTATATCCAATCATATTTTTATGAGCATGTGTACCGCTGAAAGCGGAGGTGAAACAAAAATGGGTTTTAACGACAGAGGAAGCTCCTTCAGGGGAAGAGACAGTGGCCGCGGTGGCAGCAGAGATGGTAACCGCGGAGGTTTCAGAGGCGGCAACAGCGGCCCCAGAGAAATGCACAAGGTTGTCTGTTCTGACTGCGGTGTTGAAACTGAAGTCCCCTTCAAACCAACTGAAGGAAGACCGGTTTACTGCAGAGACTGCCTTCCAAACCACAGAAAGTTCTAAATTTAAATTTCTCAATACAAGGTGTTGTCCTGTAAGATATTACAGCAACACTGCTCCACTTTTTAATCTGTGTTTTTTGCCTTATACTCCGGGTGAAGGGCATCGGAATTCTCAATTATCGTGAATTTGTTTATTGAGTGCCGAATTACTTGAAATTGTCACTCAAACGTCAATCAAAGATTATATATCAGTTAAAATTTATTAATACTCATGGTCGGGATAATTTTTAAACCTCTTTCATTCAGGGGATCACGGATTGGGTCAGCGGGATCTCTTATAAGTAGTTTTTGAGGTTTCAGATTATGTTGAATTTCAGGCCTTTTATGTTTTTTATAGGTTTTTATCTTCCTATCCATTTATGAACCTTCAAATCAAAATGCTTACGGAAATCGATAATTGTAGAGGGACTCAATCCATCCTCAGGATGTCATAGAAGAAATTAAGGTCTATAACTAAACCCGGAGTCTAAACCCGGAGTCTAAACCCGGAATTCAGGATCAAAGACTGAAATTCAAAAATTCAGAATCAAAAAATAAAAACAAAAATTCAAAATCAAAATAAGCAAACGAGGAATCAACCTGGCGAACTATAGAAGCAATATGAGAAAGAGAAGAGAAGGATCAGCAGCTGCACCCAGTACTCAGGAAGTAACAAGGGTACGCACTCCCCGCAAGGAGAACCATGAAGTACTGGCAACGGTAGGAAGCCTTTTAGGCTCAAAGAGAGTTAATCTACAGTGCATGGATGGCATTGTTCGGATGGGCAGAATCCCCGGGTCCAAGAACAAGAAGATGTGGATTCGTGAAGGGGATGTCGTAATTGTCACTCCATGGGAAATCCAGGATTCCAAGGCCGATGTTATCTGGAAATATACAAGACCTCAGATTGAGTGGCTCGAGCGCAAAGGTTACCTGAAGTAATTAACTAAAAAATTGTACTACTTAACTCCCAAAAAATAACTGCCTTGATATTAATTGGTTTTAACCAGCGCAACGGTTAAACCTCTCATTCCCCTTTTCAATAATTCTGAATTATTAAGGACTATCTCAAGAGTTTCTACCCTTTTCATCTCATGCCTTATCCTTTCTCAGCTTTTAATTAATTGTGCTTCTATCCTTTCTCAGCTTTTGATTAATTGTGCTTCTATCCTTTCTCCGATTGCACTATTTTGCTGATGTGTTGATTTACTTGCTTGCAGCGTTTGCTATTTCATGTATTATGGCCGGTTTAACGTGCATCACACTCCTGCTTACAGATAGTACCACTGCTTACTGTGGAAGGTTTTTTCTACCAGTTCTACTTAGAATCAGAAGAGTTTGTTGAAAAAACATTAAATCGAGGAGAGATTGCGTGAAAAAATTTGAATATAAATGTGTCCCAATTCTTAAATTAGGCAGAGGAACTACAGAAGACCTTAACAGATTTGGTGCTGAGGGCTGGGAACTGGTCTGTGTATGGGCTTTCTGGCACTACCTGAAGAGAGAACTTGAATAATTAAAAAAGTCAGGTTCCGTAATTTCCTGAAAAGTAGCTGGGCAAAAAGTCTGTGGAGTTTAAATCTCAATTTTTGATCGCAGTAAAGGAATCTGGATGTTTGGGTTTAATAGCGGGCGGCTTCAGATATAAAATATTTTTATGATTGTTTTTAATTTTTATGAGTAAAATTTATATAATTTGACTGTATAGTAGGAACATTAAAAATAAAGAGACGTATAATCTGTTATTAAAAACTAATTTCTGTTTTTAATCAAAGAGCTCTATACAATCTTATTTTTAAGCAAATGACTATCCGTTGTAAGCGGAGGTGAAAAGAAAATGGCTTTTAATGACAGAAATTCCTTCCGGGGAAGAGACAACAACCGGGGAGGTTTCGGAGGCCCAAGGGAAATGCACAACGCAACCTGTTCCGACTGTGGCGCTGAAACTCAGGTTCCTTTCAAACCTGATCCCGACAGACCGGTCTACTGCAGGGACTGCCTTCCTAACCACAGGAAGCCCAGAGAGAACCGCTACTAAACCGAACTTCATTTCGGAATTCTTACTTATATAGAGTGTATCCGTCCTGCTTGCTTTAGGAGGCAGGCGGATCGATTCTTTTTCCATTACGAATCTTTTTAAGTTTCAATCCATTCAGATTTACTTTCAATTGTACCTTAATTACAGGTTTTCAATTGTTACTTTAATTCTAGGTTCTCAATTGTTACTTTAATTCCAGGTTCTCAATTGTTACTTTAATTCCAGGTTCTCAATTGTTACTTTAATTCCAGGTTTTCAATTGTTATTTTTAGTATAATGTTTGAGTTAGAGGATTTTTATTCTCTTAATCATATGCAAATTTTCTTTTATGTTGTTTTATTTTTTATGGAAACGTTTATATAATTTGAATGTCCTTTTAGGGTTGAAAATAAAGAGACGTATAATCTGTTATTAAAAACTCGTTTTTGTTTTTAATCAAAGAGCTCTATACAATCTTATTTTTAAATTAATCAATATCCGCTGAAAGCGGAGGTGAAACAAATATGGGTTTTAATGACAGAGGAAACTTCAGAGGAAGAGACAGCAACCGCGGTGGTAGCAGAGATGGGAACCGTGGAGGTTTCAGAGGCGGCAACAGCGGCCCCAGGGAAATGACTAAAGTAACCTGTTCTGACTGCGGTGTTGAGACCGAAGTTCCGTTCAAGCCAACTGAAGGAAGACCGGTTTACTGCAGGGAATGTCTCCCTAACCACAGGAAATTCTAATGATAATCTGCGTTGAGCGTTAATTTTTGCAATTCAGTTTGCATAATGCTCAATTCATTTTTCACTTTTTGTTTTTCATCTATTGTTTTCGCTTCATTTTTCTGCGAACTTGCCTTGAATCAAGCATCTAACATTCAGTTCGAATGGCGGTATTCAGTTCGAATGGCGGTATTCAGTTCGAATGGCGGTATTCAGTTTGAATGGTATTATAAGGGGAGCTTCTTTTACCGTGGTTCCGAAAGGAAGACGCATCAGGGGTTGAAAGCAAGTCGTCCACGGCAATAACTGTCGAGATAGAAGCTTGATGATAAAACTGGGGAAAAGTGAAAAAGCTAAGATGAGCTCAAGGAGCCATCAAAAAATTATAGAATAAGTATAGGAGGAATTAATCTGGCTAATTATAGAAGTGTTGTTAGAAAAAGACAATCAGGATCAAATAAGCCCGTAAGCTCGGGAGATAATCAGGAAGTAACAAGAGTCCGAACTCCCCGTAAGGACAGAAATGAAGTCCTGGCAACGGTAGCAAGTTTACTTGGCTCAAAAAGAGTTACGCTGCAGTGCATGGATGGGATTGTCCGCATGGGCAGAATTCCAGGTTCCAAAAACAAGAAAATGTGGATCCGTGAAGGCGATGTTGTGATCGCAAATCCCTGGGAAATTCAGGATTCCAAAGCCGATGTCATCTGGAAATATACAAGACCTCAGGTAGACTGGCTTGAAAGAAAAGGGTACCTTAATTAAGGTCACCTCAAAAACCTTTTACTCATTTACTTATCTGAGCCCTTTATATCGAGTCTTGATGATAAATAAAGAGCTATTGACTCAAGAATTCGAAGCTGTACTGGACTTTTCTGTGCTTTGCCTTTTCTTCGTTTTGCCTTTTCTGTCCTTTATTGTCCTGGGTTTTGCCTTTTCTTTACTTCAATTGTTTTACTCTGCATTTCTTCACTGAATCTCAGAATTTGCACACCAGGTTTCCGAGTTCTATAGAGAAGGTTTCATAGTTTACGGAATAATCAATGGGACATTCAATGACCACCAATTTGTTCAGGGAAAAGGCTTTTTCGAGAACTTCTGAAAGGTCATCGCCTTCTTTTACCTTCATGCCTGTTGCCCCGAAACTTTCGGCAAAGAGGACGAAGTCAGGGTTTCCGTAGTCAAGGGCAAAGTCTTCAAAGTGCAGCTTCTTCTGCTTCCACTTGATGAAGCCGAAGGCATTGTCGTTGAGTATAAGGACGACGAGAGGGATCTTGTAGCGGATTGCAGTTTCCAGCTCCTGGCAGTTCATCATAAAGCCTCCGTCTCCGCAGACGGCGAGTACGCGGCGTTCCGGGTGAAGAAGTTTTGCAACAAGCCCTGCCGAGAACCCTGCCCCCATTGTGGCAAGGGCATTGTCCAGCAGCACGGTATTGGGAGCATAAGCCTTGTAGAGGCGGGAGAACCAGAGCTTGTATATCCCGTTATCAAGAGAAATTATGTCTTCTCGCCCGAGCACCTTTCTCACGCTCTGTACAACTGCCTGAGGGAGGGGAGGATATCCTTTCCTGAAAGGAGAATTGATTTTTTCTTCAATGAAGACCCTTGTATTTTCGAAAAAAGGAAACTCTCTCTTTTCCGGAATTCTTGCGGCAAGCTGCCGGATAGAGGAGGCAATGTCTCCTATTACTTCCACTGCCGGATTAAAGTACCTGTCAGGTACGGAATCCACGAAATCTATATTTATGATTTTTTTATCCAGATGTTTGTTCCAGAGGTAGGGAGGGTATTCTACTATGTCGTAGCCCACGGTTACTATCAGGTCTGCCCCGTCAATTCCGCAGTTTACGTAATCTCTTGCATGGATTCCGGTAGCAAAGAGGCTATAGAGGCAATCATCAGGGACAACCCCTTTTCCCATCTGAGTATGCACAAGGTAGATGCCGGTCTTTCTGGAAAAATATTCGAGCTCTTCAGTGACCGCCTTCCGGTTAGCTCCGGAAGAGACAATAATAAGGGGGTTTTTAGCTTCGCGGATCATGCTTGCGGCCATTTCGACGGCTCCAGGGTCAGGAGAGGGAATTTTGATCTTACTTCGCTTCTGCACAACCGCATCCGTCTCTTCGCCAGCCACGTCTTCAGGAAGCTCTATGTGTACGGCTCCCGGCTTTTCGGCTTCCGCATGTTTGAAGGCGTTTCGGATTACTGTGGGGATCATCCCGGGATCGGAAATCGATACAGCTTTTTTGCAGAGCGGTTCCATCATCCTGACAACGTCTACAAGCTGGAAACGGGCCTGCCAGTTGTCTATCAGCGCTTTTTGTCCGGATATGGAGATTAAAGGAGCACCTATAAGCTGCGCCTGGGCAACGCCTGTAACAAGGTTCGTTGCTCCCGGCCCGAGGGTTGAAAAACAGACCCCAGCTTTTCCTGTCAGCCTTCCATAAGCTGCAGCCATAAATGCGGCAGCCTGTTCATGCCTTGTTATGATCAGTTTGATATTCGAGTTTCGCAGAGATTCGAGAAGGGCAAGGGTTTCTTCTCCGGGGAGTCCGAAAATATATTCCACACCTTCCTCTTTTAGCTGGGCAACAAAAAGGTCCGAAGCTTTCATAATAAACCCCAATTTATTAATCTATCCAAAATATTATTCAATCTTTAATATCAACCTCTACCCTGTTATCAATTTCGATCCAACTACTGCTGAACTTACATCAAACCTTGAAATCCGGTTTTTCCGGTCATTAATTTTATTTGTTAATCACGACGGTTTTTATGTTTACAAATTGCTTAAGCCCGTAATACGAAAGCTCCCTCCCGATCCCGGATTTCTTGACTCCTCCAAAAGGCAGCCTTGGATCGGACTTTACCATTCCGTTGATGGTTACAAAACCTGCCCTGATTCTTTTTGCCAGCCGCTCGGCTCTCTCCAGGTCTGCAGACCAGATCTCGGCTCCGAGCCCGAATTCCGTGGAGTTTGCGATCTCTGCAGCTTCGTCCTCATTCCTGGCTATGATTACGGGTGCAATAGGTCCGCAGACCTCAAAATTGCAGGCTTTCATGTCCACACTGGCAGCAGGGATAAGCGCCGGCCTGAAAAAAAAGCCTTTCGCATGTTCTTCCCCGTACACATGAGGTTCTGCCCCTTTTCTTTTTGCATCCCTCAGGATCTTTTCAAGGATGTCGATACACTCCTTTTTTGCCACCGGCCCGATGTCAGTTTCCTCGTCCATGGGGTCTCCGATTTTCAGCTCCTGAATGTGCAGTTCGAAGGCCTCGATGAAATCCACGACAACATCTTCAACGACAATGAACCTCTTGGCAGCAATACAGCTCTGCCCGGCATTGAGGAAACGGGACTCTATCGCAAACTGCGCAGCCCGGTCTATATCCGCGTCTTCAAGCACTATGAAGGGGTCGGACCCTCCAAGTTCCAGAACGAAAGGCTTGATCATCCTCCCGGCAAGTTCTCCTACTTCAGATCCGGCTCCCTGGCTTCCGGTGATCGAAACCCCGTCCACAAGGTCTTCATCAATGATTTCCATGGCAGTTTTAGAGTCGATCAGCAGGGTCTTAAACACATTTTCAGGCAGTCCGGCTTCAGTAAAGACTTTTTCGACCTCAAGAGCCGACATGGGCACGTTGGACGCATGCTTTAACAGGCACACGTTTCCTGCAGTCAGTGCGGGCACTGCAAACCTGAAAGCCTGCCAGAATGGGAAATCCCAGGGCACGATCCCGAGAATAATTCCCAGGGGTTCAAAGGTGACATAGCTCTTTTCGGCTTCTGTTTCCACAACTTCATCTTTCAGAAACTCTGTCGAATTTTCCGCATAATAGTCACACAGACATGCGCATTTTTCAATCTCTCCAACCGACTGCCTGATTGGCTTTCCCATTTCTTTCGTAATAATCTCGGCATACACCCTTTTGTTTTGCCTGAGTACCTCAGCTGCCCGTGCAATATATCTTGTTCTTTTCTCAACCGAAAGCGAACTCCAACCCGAAAAAGTATCCCTGGATTTTTTAACCTGGTCTTCGCAGTCCCCGAAAGATAATGCATCGTAAGTCCAGTTTACTTCTTCGGTATAAGGATTAACGGATTTGATTTTCATGACCTCCCCCCGAAAAAGAGTCCTTTAGTAATATTGGGATTCCCGGTATTATAATTTAAGGACAGGTAAAACTCTTAACCGGAAAAAATGTTCTGAATCGCTTTCTGATTCCTGTTTCCGGAATGAACTCCCACGTCATCTGGCAGAGTAAAAAATGAACTAAATAACGAAACTGTGTTCAGAAGCTGGCAGTAATAGTTATAAAACCAGAATATTAATTATAGAGCACTCAATAAATGGGGGGAAAATATGAGAAAAGCATTGCTTGTTTTAATGGTTATTTTTGGCGTATTCCTGGCAATAGGATGTACAGGTACTGAAAAACCGAATGAAACAGTAACTCCAGCTGAAGGGATGACTCCAGCTGAAGGGATGACTCCAGCTGAAGGGATGACTCCAACTGAAGGGATGACTCCAACTGAAGGGATGACTCCAACTGAAGGGATGACTCCAACTGAAGAGATGACTGCAGCCGAAGAGATGACTCCAACTGAAGAGATGACTGCAGCCGAAGTGACGACTGAACTCGAAAATGTAACAGAAGAAGGAGGTGCACGCGAAGAGGAAACCCTAGCTGAAGAGGAAATTACAGCTGCAGAGGAAGCAGATACTGAAACTGCAACCACCACAGAAAGGACCGGAGTAATCAAGGTAACTCCTAACAAATAAATGATGGGCGCGGCAGTTCAAAGCTCTGCTTTTAATGCTAACAGTTTACAGTATAATATCAGGTAATATCTTAATATGGATGAATAAGGGTTTTCAAAAACAAATGAAGGCGCAATTACAGCATGTTAGTCCGATAAGCAGAATGAGAAACATCTACGATCTGTTTCTTGAAAGGGCTTTTATGAATTCCTTTATTCAGTCCATCCAATATTGAACGGTTATGTAAGTGGTTATGCAGGAAGGTTATTTTTTTAATATGCCGTTTTAGCTATATCGTTTTTCGACAAATTAAGCTAAATTTATTCTTTTTCCTGGTTGTCAGGTTGCTGACATTTCAAATATCCTTCTTTTTTAGAGCCTTCCGTCATCCAGAAAAGGTAAATCCAGGGGGAAAAGAGTGCTTTGAACTGACTAAATATCTGTCTTTCAAATTTCTCATCCATAAGTGAAATATAAGGAACTATGTTTCGAATCTGACAGGAACTATTATAAAATCAAACAATTAATTATAAACATCTGATTTTTACATAGGGGGGAGACGATGAAAAGAGGACTTATTATTTTGATAGTCTTATTTAGCGTCTTTATGGCGATAGGATGCACAAGCAACAAGGGCAACGATACTCAAATACCTGCAACTCCAGTCGAAACGCCTTCAATTCCAGTTGAAGGGTCTACAACGGTTACAGACTCAAATGTAACGTCTGAAACTGGGGGTGAAGGAAAGATTGTCGAAGTGTCAATTAAGAATTTTTCCTTTAACCCGGAGTCGGTCACAGTATCAACCGGGGATACCGTAAGATGGACGAACATGGACTCAGTTGACCATACGGTGAGTGGACCTGCTTTTGAGTCCGGTATACTAACAAATGGAGGCTCATTCGAGTTCCTTTTTACAGAGCCGGGAGTCTACAATTATAGTTGTTCAATCCATCCTTCTATGAAAGGAACGGTGATAGTCGAAAAGAAGTGAGGACTTTACAAGGTCGAAAGAGTATTAAAATTCAGGATATAAGGAGCTAAAATTTTTAAGGTCGCTGAAGAGTATTACATTTTTTTAATACTGAGAGCTCAGCTGATATCCACTTTATTTCAGTCGAATACCCGCTAGCTTGCTGTGGGAATGGAAAACCTCCCCGGTAACCGTTGTTAAATAACTGATTTATATTCTTAATCACCTTTGTACTGTAGATGGAATTAAGGCATGCAAACCATTGTGTCTATAAAATCAGGTATTACATGGTTTTTTTGTGAAGTACAGTAAAAAGCTATCCTCCTCAAATTGAGTTGAAAGTGAGAGATTTTCACTCAATTTGAAGAGGATATGATTTTCCGAATTTCTGGGTGTTGGATGGATTTTAAGCCGAAGAGCATTATTTTTCTTTTTCGCCTGACAGCGCAATGCGTAAAAGCAAAAAACCCTTTCTTAATTATACTTTTGCGGACAAAGGGATGCTAATTCGATTCTTTTTCATACGGAGGGATTTAAACGGCAAGTAAAGTATATTTTGCAGACCTGAGGGCAAAGAACCCTAAGGAAAACACGATAAGCAAGATCCAGAAACTTTTTGATGAAGCAGGGTTTGTCGAACTGCTGGGAGTAGACGACCTGACGGCGATTAAGGTCCATTTCGGAGAGTACGGAAACGATGGGTATATCAACCCTGTCTTTGTCCGGCAGGTGGTGGAAAAGATCCGGGCAGCCGGGGCAAAACCTTTTGTTACGGACACGAACACCCTCTACTCCGGGAGCCGGCACAATGCAGTCGACCACCTGACCACAGCTATTGAGCACGGTTTTGATTATTCTGTAGTCAGGGCTCCTCTCATAATCTCAGACGGGCTCAGGAGCCAGAACATCGCCGAGGTCGAGATCAGGCAGAAGCACTTCAAGGCCGTGAAAATCGGGTCCGACATCGTTGCAGCCGACTCCATGATCGTGATGTCCCACTTCAAGGGACACATCATGGCAGGCTTTGGGGGTGCGATCAAGAACCTGGCAATGGGTTGTGCGCCTGCGGCAGGTAAAAAGGACCAGCACTACCCGACAAGCCCGCATGTTGTCGCAGCAAAGTGCATCGGCTGCGGGAAATGCGTGGAAATCTGTCCTGTGGGAGCCGCATCCCTCGAAGGGGAGGTCTCCAGGATCGATCCCGGCATCTGCATCAGCTGCGGGCAGTGCATGGAAGTCTGTCCCGAAAGCGCCATCGACCTCAACTGGGAAGAGGATATCCCCGAATTCCTGGAGTGCCTGACCGAATACGCATATGGCGCCGTAAAAGGAAAAGAGGGCAGGGTAGGCTATCTCAATTTCCTGCTCAAAATCACCCCGGACTGCGACTGCGTGCCCTGGAGTGACGCCCCGATCGTGCCTGACATCGGAATCCTTGCATCAACCGATCCAGTGGCCCTGGACCAGGCAAGTTACGATCTTGTGAACAGGCAGAAAGGGCTTGTGGGCTCTGCTCTGCACTGCAACCATGAAGCCGGGGCTGACAAGTTCAAAGGGGCCTGGCCTAAAGTCGACGGCACCCACCAGCTTGAATATGCTGAAAAAATAGGTTTTGGGATCAGGGACTACGAGCTTATCGAGATTTGAGTTAAGGTTTTTGATTTTTTTTGATTAAACTCATTCTCATTATATTTTTTAAAGTTTTTATCTTTTTTAATTTCTCTATTTATCTTTTAATTTTTTATGCTTTTAATGATTGGAGCATAATTCAGCAGGTCACATGGAACATTGCAATGACCCTGCCTTTGTTTTTGTTCCAGAGTTTTATTGCTTCAGGGGTTGGAAGGAGTTTGACATTGCAGTCTTTTTTCCTGAAATATTTTTTTGCTTTTTTCGAGAGCTCTACATAGCCTGTCTGCCCTGTCCCCATGATGAGCTTCTCTGCCCCCCTTTCGTAGATGTATTTCGCTTCGGCAAGCGAGATTTTATGAGACGTCCCGTAGAGCTTTTTCGAGAGCTTCTTTCTGCGCTTTTCGACCTGTCCATCCAGCCGGATGAGGATGTCATGCTCGAAAGTCTTTCTCTTGACCGTAATCGAACCGAAATTTGTGGAATTAATCTTTGGCTTCATGATTACCTCTCCCTTTCAGTAACCCTTTTTCTGTAATCCTTTTTCTGTAATCCTTTTTCAGTAACTCCTTTTAATTACTCAATCTTTCAGGCTCTTTGCATTTCAGGAGGTATTTGCTTTCTCCTTCCTGTCTGCTTTCTTTTTTCTTATATCTATTTTCCATCGCCATTTTCATTAATCCTTCCACTCAATTCTTTATGGGCTGCAGGTTTTAATCAACATTCAGTTTGATTCTGTTGTCAAAACCCAAAAGCTGACAACAGGATCAATTTTACGTTCACGTATTCGTTCATGTATTCGTTCATGTATTCGTTCATGTATTCGTTCATGTATTCGTTCATGTATTCGTTCACGTATTATAAGACCAGTTTCTTTGGCAGTTTGCCTTAACCACTCTCGGGAAACATTTCTCGAAGAGAGTCTTTGAGAGTTGGAGAGGGATGAGGCGATTAGATTCAAATGATCCAAAAGTCTGGTTAAATAGAGGGATTGCATTTTACTATCTTAAACGATATGAGGAAGCAATTGAGAATTTTACCGAAGTAATAAACCTGAAACCGGAGTTCGATGTACCCTGGTTCTTACCCTCATGTACGTATTTACAAATGAAGAGAAAAGCCAAATCTATATCTGATTTAAAAAAGGCAAAAGAAATGAACCGTTCAAACGGAGACTGGGTCATAAAAACCGAAGATTTTAAATATTTAGGGGATGCCGAAGATTTCAAAAGACTGGTATAATGATTTTAATCTATTGCCTTCATCTATTTTTTCAAATTATACACGAATGAAAACAAGATCCGGCACATATGAAAAATAAGGCGTGAAAATCAAAAAATCTCCCCCATTCATTTTTCCCTTACCTTTTCCCTTATAAAATCATAAATCATCCCTGCAACATTAATCCCGCAGCATTCTCCTATGCCTTCGAAGCCGGGGGAAGAATTAGCTTCGCAGACTTTGAAGTGGTCGCCGTCGAAGAGGAGGTCGACCCCGGCTATTTCGAGGCCGAAGGTGCGGGCGGTTTCGGTTGCCAGCTGTTCTATCTCGGGGGTCATGTCGAATTTGCGGACTGCTCCGCCTCTGGAATAGTTGGACTTGAAGCTGCCTGCGGGAGCTATTCTTTCCATGCAGGCGACTGCCCTGCCTCCGATTACCAGGACGCGGAGGTCTCGTCCGAGACTGGATTTAATGAACTCCTGAAGGATTATGTTTGCATTGGGGTTGGTTACGTGGATCAGTTCCATGAGGTCCCGGAAATTGTCGTGGTTTTCCGAGAGAAAGATGCCTTTGCCCATGGAGCCGGAGAGGGCTTTTACTATGAGGGGGAAGCCCAGGTATTTTTCAACCAGGTTTATGTTGACCGGGTTTTTGGCAAACATTGTTCTGGGGGAGGATATTCCTCTTTCGGCAAGGATCTGCTGGGAGTAGAGCTTGTCCTTGACGGTATCAATGCTCTGCGAAGAGTTAAAAACGCGGACCCCGAGGCGTTCCAGGTGGCGGATAACTGCAAGTGCGAAGTAGGTTGTGCCTGCGCCCATTCTCGGCAGGAGAAAGTCCGGAAGAGGGACAACCTCCCCGTCCAGAAGAATGCTTTTCCTGTCATCCCTTGTTACAATCAGGTCGAACTGGTCGGGTTTTACAACCCTGAGTTCTATTCCCTTCTCACCCGCAACCTCGATGAAGCGGTGAATTTCGTACAGGTCGGGCCTTAATTCGGCAGCCGTGTTCTTGTAAAGAATCCATCCTTTCATTCTTTCATCCGCTCTGCCCTGTGGGAAGTGTTTCTTTATTTATAGAAAGAGATATATCTATTTGAAAAGCGTTTCCGATATATAGAGCTATGCTTTTCGTTTCGGAGTTCCGCTTTTTGCCGGCTTTCCTTTTTCCGATTTCCGGATTTTTGGTCTTGTCGGGCATTCCAGAAACTAAGAAACGAATCTCAAAAAAGTTGCACACTAAAAATTTTCATACTATTATCTAGAATTTCATAACCGCAATCCAGCTAATTTTCATAAACTGCAAATACTAATTTTAGTACCGATTACAGGTTAAAAAAGAAAGGAAAAGTAAAATCAGGGGGGGAAACCTCTCTGGATTTACTGGATGCCCCCCGGATTTATTGAATGTCCCCTCGGATTTACTGAATGTCTCCTCCGATCTCCGCATATCTGGGGTCGATTTCCACAGCTTTTCTATAAGCGTCCTCAGCTTCTTCTTCACGTCCGAGGAAGCTCAGACAGACAGCTTTTCCAAACCAGGAGTCGGCAGCTTCCGGATCGAGTTTAAGTGCCTTTTCGTAGGTTTCCAGGGCTTCTTCAAAGCGTTTGAGCTGAGCCAGCACAAAGCCGAGGCTTGAATAGGCTTCCAGGTATTCAGGGTCAAGCTGTGTGGCTTTTCTGTACGCTTCGACAGCTTCTTCAAACCTCTGCACCTGGCTGAGAGTAAAGCCTTTGTTATACCAGACATCGGAGTTTTCGGAATTAATCGCGATTGCTTTATCAAAAGCGTTGATCGCTTCCTCATACCTTTCCAGGTTTTCCAGGTCTATCCCCATATTATTCCAGGCATCATCATTTTCAGGGTCAAGTTCCACGGCTTTTTCATAGGCTTTCAGAGCCTGCCTGTGACTGCCGAGGCTGTCAAGGTCCACTCCTTTGTAATACCAGGCTTCAAGGAAACCGGGGTCTATTTCGATTGCTTTATCGTATGCAATTATTGCTTCGTCGTAGTTCCCCATCTGTCCGAGGGCAATACCCTTTCCTGTCCACGCCTCTTTATAATCCGGATTTTCCTCAAGGACTTTCTCATAGGCTTCAACAGCCTCTTCGTATTTTCCTGCCTGGCTGAGGTTCAGAGCTTTTCCATACCATGCATTGGGATAGTCCGGCTTGAGCTCAAGGGCTTTCCCATAGGCTTCGACTGCTCTGTCATATTCTCCTACCTGGGAGTAGGAAAAAGCCATGTTGTTCCAGAGGTCTGCATCTTCGGAATTGATCTCAACAGCTTTTTGATAGAGTTTGAGAGCTTCTTCGAACCTTCCAAGGCTTTCAAGAGCTGCAGCCTTATTATTCAAAAGATAGATATTCTTCGGGTCTCTTTCAATCGCCTTATCAAAGGCAACAATTGCTTCATTTAATTTGCCAAGCCTGAGAAGATCAAGGCCGCATTCATTAAGCTCGGCTGCAAGAATTTCGTCGCTGACTTCCTCCCTTGCTACACTTTCCGAGTCGTCCAGTACATACATATCCCCGGAAACAGCCCCCTCTTCTGTTTCGGTTTTTTCTTCTTCTCTTGCGAAAGATTCGTCCTTTTGTTCTCCAGAGTTCATATCCAAATTTCCTTTATTGTCTTTTACGATTAAGACCCATGATTTTTGAAGTACTCGCGTTCGTTACCTACTTAAGTCTATTGTCCTTTATAGCCTATACATCTGTCCTTTATGGCTTTTATAGCCTCTCCCCAAAAAGTAGTCTGAAATGTCCTGAAAAGGGGAATGGAAAAAGAAAAAGATCAGAAAGACCCGGAAAACGTGAAATGGATCCTGAAATATGGACCATGGAAAAGTAGATCCGGATAAGGTGGGTCCGGATGTAATGGATCCGCAAAAATAAAAGATATCAGGGAAACCATGGAAAGCGCCCGGAAGAATGTACAGCAAGATTGCCAGAAAACTCTGAAAGCTGTTCTCTTCGATATGGACAATACTCTTTTTGATTTCATAGCCGTAAAACTCATAGCATGCAGGGAGATCCTTTCCTATCTTGGAGAGGGGGACAGGAACCTTAAGAAGGATCCTGCAGAACTCTTCAGGTACTTCCTCAGGGGAACTTACGGGTTTGAAGATTATGAAAACATAAGGGACTACATGCAGGAAAGAAAACTTTTCACAGAGCAGGCATACCTGCAGTGCTGTGAGATCTATGACAGGGAAAAACTGGAAAACCTCGAACTGTATCCCGGGGTAAGGGACACCCTTGAGGGACTGAAAAAATCTGGCCTCAGGCTTGCAATAATAACCGATGCCGATAGGTATCACGCCCGTGCAAGGCTCACAAGAGTCGAGCTTCTTGATTCCTTTGAGCTCCTGGTGTCTGCGGATATGACAGGTACGAAAAAGCCGGACCCGGCTCATTTTCTCTTTGCTCTTGATGCCCTCGGGCTAAAGCCGGAAGAAAGCCTGGTTGTGGGTGATAGCCTCAAAAGAGACATGGCTCCTGCACGCAGGCTGGGCTTGAAAACAGCATATGCTTCTTATGGAGACTGGAGGGCCGCAGAGGAAACAGAACCGTGCTTTGACTTTCAGCTCAACACATTTCCGGATCTGATGGAATATATCGGCAGCCTGAACGGGACTCACGTTCAGAAAGATTCACAAAACAAAAATTAAGTCGATCCGCAATTAAAAGCCGGCCAGGAAAAATGGATTAAAGAAATCGATAATAAAATGGATTAAAGAAATCGATAATAAAATGGTAAGGAAAAAGATAATTTTAGCCGTTATACCTGCCAATTCCTGAATGAGTTTTTCTGGCTAACGGCTTTTTCGGGCTATGTGCCCGAGGCTTGGAAATATCTCCTGTATAAGGCTGCTTAAACCAGGTCTGAGTATAGAGGGTTTATATCGACTGCTCTTTCGTAAGCTTCCATTGCTTTCTGGTGTTTCTTTACTCTGTCGTATACTATTCCTTTACCGATCCAGGCTTTTGTAAAGCTCGGATTGATATCTATGGCCTTTTCGAAAGCATCAAGGGCTTCTTTGTATCTCTCAAGGTCTCTCAGGGCAATTCCCTTGTTGTACCAGAACCTTGCGTTCTCTGGATTTGCTTTGATCTTGCTGTCAAAAATCTCCACGGCTTTCTCAATATATAATTTCGCCTCGTCGTTTTTACCAAGCCAGCGCAGAGCAACCCCTTTGTTGTAAAGGGCTTTTCCGTTAGTTGGGTTTAACTCCAGTGCCCTGTTGAAAGCATCAAGAGCTTCCTGATAGCTCTTTATCTTGCAGAGCCCCATTCCTTTCTTGCACCATTCGCTTGCGCTCATGGAGCTGATGTCGTAGTTCTTTGAGTAGAGCCGGATAGCTTTCTCAAGGTCATCCATTGCATCTTCGTATGCTCGCATCTCCCTGAGAGCCATTCCCCGCCTGTACCAGACTTCCGGGTCTTCAGGAGCCAGGGATACGGCACGGTAAAATGCATCAAGAGATTCCTCGTACTGCATGATCCCCAGGAGAAGTTCAGCTTTGAAGCACCAGGTTTTAGCATCAGCAGGGTTTATCTCAAGTGACCTGTCAAAAGCATCAAGAGCTTCATCGTACCTCATGAGGCTTTTGAGGACAAGCCCTTTGTTAAACAGGATTTTTGCATTGTCAGGGCTTATTTCCAGAGCCTTATTGTACGCATCCAGAGCTTCTGTATACCTTTTTAGTTCCTGGAGTGCAACGCCTTTATTATACCATTCATTCGAAGTCATAATTTACCACACCTTTTTTGAGCTGCGTTTTTCCACCGGTTTACCACATCTACCTTGAACAACATATATGCCTTCAGAGCATTAAATTGGTTTTGTACTTTAGTTCCTTATCAAAAATAAGGACGGATAAACAGTTACGCATAATAATTTACGTTTTATTCTTTTTTAAACATTTTGAAATATTCATATACATTATTATTTTAAAAATAGAGTTTTAGAAGTCTAATCCGGGGGAAAGTCGATATTTAGCAAATTTTCGATATATTATCAAATTAATCAATATATCCTTATATTAATCGGCTAAACATATTGGCTTTCTATGTTCTATATACCCTCTCTCTCTCCCGAATGGCAGCCAGGTTCCGCTTTCGCCAAAAACTTCTCTCTAAAAAGCAAACAGGTAAAGCTAGGGACGGCATCTTCTGGATAAAAGAAACTGATTTCTGCGTGCGGCATGTGTAGAGATCATTAATGGGAACTCCGATCTCTAAGTCGCGGCAGATTTCTCAGGGAACTTTCAGCAAAGCTATGTAATTTTTACGGAAAAATTTGATTTTTGCCGGGAATGTAATTTTAAAAAATCCGTATTTTTAACGAAATACCTCCTTTTAAGAGATGATATTACAGATTTGTAACGGGAATTCTTTATTAAAAAAATTAGAGACTAACGCAAGTATATCGCAAAAACTATATGATAAAATTGTTTATGATGTCTCTCAATCAATTTTTGAGTATACGCAATAAACAGAATTAGTAAACATATTATCAGAATATAATTAAAGAGGGATCTCAAGAAGTGTATAAATAAATCTCTTGAGATGCCCCCAAGAATCTGAATAATTTAAAATCCCGGAGCAGCCTGTCAGGGTTTGCAGAGCCTGGAAAGGAGAAAGAAAAGAAAATTCCACCTTTAAAATGTCTGATTTCCTTATGGGGTATTCTTGCTTATTTGAAAGTAACCCTGCTCCATGTTTCAAATCCGACTACGTCTCAGGATCATCCCTATTCTTGCCTTCAATTCCAGAGGATTGAAAGGCGCAGCAATGTAATCGTCAGCTCCTGATTTAAAGGCTTTGACACTGTCTTCCGCTTTATCCCTCTCGCTCAGCATCATAACAGAGACCCACCAGCACCTTGGGCTGGCTTTGAGCTGTCTGCAGATTTCAAAGCCATCTGTATTCAGAAAAGCCGTATCAAGCAGTACCAGGTCTGGTCTTTCCGCATTTACTGTTTCAAGGGCTGAAAAACTGTCCGAGGCATTGACAACGTTGTAGTTTTCAGTTTCAAGAACCTTCTTAAGGTTATTTTGGACACTGTGCCCATTCCCCATAATCAGGATTTTTTCTCTGATATCATGAAGGTTTGAAATCCGTAATTTTACCAGCTCTTCCGAAACCGAAAGAGTACGGGCAATCTCTCTTTCACTGATCTCAGGTTGTTCTTCTATAAGCTTTAAAATTTCACGGTCAAGATTAATGTTATGCATTTCCCTCCACCTCATACAGTATATATTTTCTTAGGTATTAAACATTTCTCAAAATTTAAAACGAAGAGGATAACTAAAAATGTACACAGTGAAGCGAGAGGGGGCAGAGTTATCCAAATATTTAGAAGATTTCATATGAATCGCCTGACTACCCAATACGGAGATAAGTTTATAACCGTAAATAGCAAGTAAATATTGGAAATCAGAATCACTTACCGAGAACAGCCACCTCTGAGATGATAACAATGGATCCACTTGAAAAAATCTTTGGAAAAACCGCACAGATGACCGTACTTAAAAACCTGATCGAGCACCAGAACGAATCAACCTACCTATCGGGGATAGCGGAAGAAACCGGTCTGTCTCACTCCAGCGTATCAAGAGTCATTACCCCGCTAATAGAGTCGGGTATTGTCATTGAAAAACCTCTTGGAAAGCAGATCCGGACCTTCCAGCTGAATATGGAAAGCGACGCGACAAGATTGATTATAGATTTTTACAATAAAATTAACCAGATGCTGGAATAAGCCTTAAAGCGAATTCCTGAATTCGCGATTCAGGGTCAGGGCAAAGGTCAGGGACAGAGAAAGGTCAGGGACAGGGCAATCTTACCGTCCCCTTTTTTAATTTTGCCTGAATAGTGTTGACTTTGTGATTTTGACGGGAACAACCATAATTCGAATTAAAAGATTTAATGGGACACCTTTCCAAAGAATTGACCGGAATCATTAAAAGAAGCGTGACCAGAATAACCCATCCTGAGTTTATTCCGGCCAGAGAAGCAAATTTCCGGATTTTTCATTCGATCTGCTTCTTAAAAATGGGTTTCCAGAACAGGTTCTGTTTTGAGCCCATCAGATGCGTTTTTTATTAAAGGCTTTCAATATTTTATTAAAAGCTTTCAATATTTTATTAAAGGCTTTCAATATATTCGTTTGCAGCTGTGGCTGCGATTGCTCCATCTCTCACTGCTGCTACAAGTTGCCAGATTGGGGTGTCGCGGCAGTCCCCTGCGGCATAAATTCCTTTCTCCGAGGTTTCCATCCAGCGGTCGGTTATGATGAAGCCTTCATTATTCTTTTCCACGTTAACGAATTCGGTATTCGGCTGGATGCCCACATAGATGAAAACCCCATTAGTCGAAAGTTCTCTTGATTCTTTGCTGTTGAGGTCTTGCAGGATAACTTTTTCGACCTTCTTGACCCCTTCCCGGCTCCCTACTATTTCCTGGACAAGAGTATTGAAGATGAACTCAATGTTTGGGGTTGTAAGCGCCCGGTCCTGAAGGACTTTTGCAGCCTTCAAACGGTCCCGCCTGTGGACAAGATATACCTTCTGGGCAACCTTTGAAAGAAGAAGAGCATCTGTAACGGCTGAGTTGCCGCCTCCTACCACAACTACAGTTTTGTTTTTGAAAAAAGGCCCATCGCAGATTGCGCAGTAGGAGACCCCCTTGCTGATTAACTCCTTCTCTCCGGGCACATTCAGATGCTTTGGATTTGCGCCTGTGGCAATGATTAAGGCTTTTGCTTCCAGGTCCCCACTGTCCGTCGAGACGATTTTTTTTGCCCCTTCGGTCCTGACCGAGAGAACTTCCGTAATTTTGGTCTTAACCCCGGCTTCCTGAGCATGGGTTCTATATTTTTCCATCAATTCAAGTCCGGAAATTGACGGAAAGCCAGGATAGTTTTCTACAATCTCTGACATGGAGATTTGTCCGCTGATCTCGCTCTTTTCCAGAATAAGGGTCTCAAGCCCGAAACGTACAGCGTAAATTCCTGCTGCAAGCCCTGCAGGCCCCCCTCCTATGATTATCAGGTCGTACATGTTTTCCTCCCGGAAACAAAAAATGAGTTCAAAAAATAAAGTTTTAACTTACTTTCAGGTAATACGGGCTATAGCATCGGCTTTTTTAGGAAGACCCGTAAATGCAGGCTCTCCGTCGATCAGAGTTGTAGGGACGCCGACGATGCCGTGCTTCTCGATAAGAGCCTGGCCTTCAGGGGTCTCGACATCGATTTCCTCGTACTCGAAATCGTACTCCGATTTAAGGTCTTTCCAGAACCTGCGTGCTGCCGGACATGCCGTACACCAGGTGGCGTGAATTAGCGTAACCTTTGCCATAAAAAAACACCTCCAAAAACTGCGAATGTAAACCTCATCCCTATTATTAATTTATAGATATAAATACGTTGAGCGTCTCCGTAAATCGTAAAAGAAAGCCACAGACTCCCGGAATAGACCTGCGGCGCCAAAAGCTTTAAACCAATAAGCTCCTAAAGCGGGGTATGCTCACATTTATAGGGCTGGGCCTTTTTGATGAATACGATATTTCCTTAAAAGGACTTGAGGCTGTCCGGGAAGCTGACCTTGTATACGCGGAGTTCTATACTTCCTGCCTTATGGGAACAAACCCTGAAAAAATGGAAAAGCTCTACGGAAAGAAAGTCCATTTGCTTTCAAGGGAAGATGTGGAACAGCAGCCCGACTGGCTGGACGAAGCAAAAGACAAAAATGTAGCTTTCCTCACAGGCGGAGACACAATGGTTTCCACAACCCATGTTGACCTGCGTCTCAGGGCCGAAAAGCTCGGGATTGAAACCCGCCTGGTTCATGGGGCGTCCATCGCTTCAGCCGTCTCGGGACTTACCGGGCTTCAGAACTACCGCTTCGGAAAATCAGCAAGTATCCCATACCCCTATGAAAGCCGTAGAGGGGCCAGGATAATTTCGGAAACTCCTTATGACACCATAAAACAGAACTCCGAACTTGGCCTCCATACCCTGATCTTTCTGGACATCGACAAGGATAAAGGGTATATGACCGTCAACCTTGCGCTTGAACTCCTGCTCGAGGTTGAGAATCGAAGGGGAGAAAGGGTTATGAACAGGGCTGTTGCTGTGGGAATCGCAAGAGCCGGCTCGGAAAAACCCGTGGTAAAAGCTGACTACGCAGAAAACCTGAAGGATTTTGATTTTGGAAAGCCTCTTCATATCCTGGTGGTTCCCGGAAAACTGCATTTCCTTGAAGCTGAAGCCCTTGTGAAACTTGCAGCCGGTCCTGGGGAAATCATGGAAGAGATGGAATAAGGTAAATAAAATACCGATCGAAAAAAATAAGATTAAATAAAAAATCGATAGAAAAACAGCTGCTGAAAGGTTTCTCTGGTGATAAAGATGCCTGCCGATCTGAATGAAAAGGTCAACCGATACGAGGATATGTTGAAAAGGGCTCTTAAGAAAGCAAAGTATGCTCCAATCCCTAACTCCCATATGCGCGCAGTAGCAGAGGACTACTACACGATGGCAGAAGCCTATTATAAGGACGGGATCTACTTTCTTGAAAATGGAGATCCTGTAAATGCCCTGGCTTCTTTCAGTTATGGGCACGCCTGGCTTGATGCCGGAGCAAAACTCGGGGTCTTTGCTGTTGACGATGAGACTCTTTTTACAATATGATACTTTTTATGAGACAAGAACTCTGAAAGAACCGGGACTCTGAATGAGCCGAGCTGGAATAAAATAAGTGGAAATATAGTAATCCTTACATAGCTTCAGGAATAGAAGGTAAGAATCCTGAAAACGAAACCTGAAGGGTTAAAAACGTAGGTAACAATACATAAAAGCTAAAATTAAAAGATGAAAAAAATGCTAAAACTAAGGCTGAAAAATAGACACCAAAATTAAGGGCTAAAAAGTTAAGAACGCTAAAGTAGAAAATTAAAACTTATAACTGAAAGTTGAGAATTTAAGAGCTTAAACTGAAAAACCATATAATAAGTAAAGTTTATAAATACAAACGCTTATTCGGAGCCTGAATAATTAATGTACTCTACTCTATTCTTTAGATTTTGTAAGACTTTTCCCTGCTCCGGGAATATTCCTGATTATGTATACTGAATAACTACGGTGGATAAATTATGAAGAACTTTCATGTGGTACTTGAAGCAGCTTGGTTGGTTAGAGATGTAAAAACGGCTGATGATGCAATAGGGGTTGCGATTTCTGAGGCTGGAAAGCGCCTGAACCCCAAACTGGATTTTGTAGAGGTTGATGTTGGATCTACGTCCTGCCCGGCGTGCGGTGAGCCTTTTAGCAGCGTTTTCATAGCGGCAAATACCGCGCTTGTAGGGCTTATTTTTGAAATGAAGGTTTTTGACGCCGAATCTGCGGAACATGCTGAAAGGATCGCAAAATCCGTCATAGGCAAGTCTCTCCGCGACATCCCGTTGACAGTTGTCGAAGTCACGGAATTCGAAAGGTCTGGCGAGAAAGGCGAACAGCAGCAGAAAGGCAAGGCGAACAAATAAAGAGGTTTCCTTCCTTTAACCTGTTAAAAGTCGGGGCAGAGGGAGGAGTACCTGTAAGGCTTCTTCTAAAACAGCTCTTCTGTAGCCGGGGGTTAAAGAACCTCTGGCTAAAAAAGAAGCGTCTCTCAAGGCAAAAATGGAAAAATCAGTAATTTTATCTTTTCCTGAGTTTTTATTTTACTTAACTTTCAAGAATATATTCTATCCCAAAAACTCCCGGGCTCTTCCCTGACCCGCAAAAAAGAGGAAACTGAATGGACAGAATAATTTCCGTAGTGGGGCATACTGCCCTTGATTACATCGTCGATGTTGAAAAAATAGCAGGAAAAAACGAGTCTTCCCCTGTAATTGACTATGAAGAATATCCTGGCGGAGGGGCTGCAAATATTGCAGTTGCAATTGCAAAGCTGGGAGGGAAAAGTCAGCTGATATCTCCCGTAGGTACGGACTTTTCAAGTTCGGGATATGAGAAGCTTCTTAAGGAAGCATGCGTTGACCTTTCTCGCCTTTACATTATTGAAGCCCTGAAGCTTTCCACGGCTTTCATTTTCACGGACAGGGATGACAACCAGACCACCTATTTTTACTGGGGCGCGTCCTCAAAATTCAAAGAGCTTGAGCCTGAACCTGCAGATTTTGTCCACCTTGCAACAGCGGACTGCGTCTACAATGCAAAAATAGCTCAGATTGCCGGCTTTGTCTCTTTTGATCCGGGACAGGACCTTGTGACTTACTCAAAAGATAAGCTAGAGACAATCCTTTCCCACACTGATATTCTCTTTGCAAACCGGCATGAAATTAAGCGGGTTTCAGAGATGACCGGGAAAAGCTTCTCCGAGCTCAGGGCTATGATTGACGTCATTGTTATAACATATGATGCAGAAGGCAGCATAATTTACACCGGCAATGAAGAATGGGAAATTCCTGTAGTTTCTGTGAAGGCTGTAGACCCTACCGGAGCAGGAGATGCTTACAGGGCAGGTTTTCTGCTGGCCTATACCCGGGGGTATTCCCTTCCCACATGCGGAAAAATAGGGTCGACTGTAGCGTCATTTGCCGTACAGTCCCGGGGCTGCCAGACCAGCCTTCCAACCTGGGAAGAGATGAAATCCCGCTACGAAGCCAGCTTCGGAAAACTGGAAACAGAGAACTGAGGTCGAAAAAAGTCCGTGGGAAGCGGGCTGAAATGGGAAAAACATATAACGTATTATATAATTATCCACGAACTATAATCCGCGAATTATAACCTGGAAGTACTAAAAAATAGAATTATAGAAGAGGATGCAGATGAAACTCGCAGCACTGATTTCTGGTGGCAAGGACTCGGTCTTTGCCATTCACAAAGCCCTTGAAGAGGGGCACGAGGTCACCCACCTCATCAATATTATTCCCGCAAGGGATGACTCCTATATGTACCACTCAGTCAACCTCCATATGGTAGAACTGATATCTGCCGCCAGTGGAATCCCGTTGATCCAGCAGCAGTCCAGCGGAATCAAGGAACTTGAGCTGGACGACCTTACCCTTGCTCTGAAGAGGGTAAATGTGGACGGGGTGTCTGTAGGCGCTATTGAGTCGCAATACCAGGCAGGCAGGGTGCAGAAGATCTGCGATTCCCTCGGGCTTAAAGTCTATGCCCCTCTCTGGCACAGGGACCCTGAAGAACTCCTGAATGAGATGGCAAAAGTTCTCGATATCAGGATTGTCCGGGTTGCAGCCGAGGGCCTTGATAAGTCCTGGCTTGGTCGCCCTATTAACGTGACGTCAATCGAAAACCTCAAAGCCCTGAACCGCAGGTATATGGTCCACATGGCAGGGGAAGGCGGCGAATACGAAACCGTAGTCCTTGATGCTCCTTTCTTCAAAAAGCGCATAGAAATCGTAAAAAGTGAAGTCGAATGGGAAGGCGACTCCGGCTCTTTAAAAATTCTGGATGCGAGACTTGTCGACAAGACCTGATCTCTCACAGGAAACTATTTTCTCATAACTGGCAGAAGCCCGAAGCAGCCTCATTCCTGCATTCGGGCTTCCCTGTCCCGGCTAACTTTTGAGGGCCGGGATTCTACGAATACCTGTAAACTTCTCGATAAACGTGCTTTTTTATCTTATCGAATAGCTATTGTGAGCTATATCTAAAACAGCTTCTGTGAGCTATATCTAAAACAGCTTCTGTGAGCTATATCTAAAACAGCTTCTGTGAGCTGTATCTGATACAGAAGACTGTTTTTTGTCTTTTTTTCTGCATTTCCTCTGTTTAACCGGTCTGAGTTTATCGCAACTCTGCAATATGACATTACTTTTATATATGTGAAAGTATATTAATCAACTGGCATCTGAGGAACTGTGTTCTACAGGAAGATCCCTTCTCCAGATATTTCCCCAGATCAGATTTCCCAAGCCAGATGCCTGTTCATGCCACATTCTTTTATTTTTTTTCTTTTTTTATATTTCTACATCCCTTTTTTCAGTGATCTTTGATTAACTGGCATGATTAATTGTTTTATCTGTTCCGGAATTCCCTGGAAATCTTTTCAGTTCTCTCTGTGACGCAAAGGGCTGGGCACCGCCTGCCTGTCAGATAAAAAAGTGACCCGTAAAACAAAGTCGCAATTATGGGGGAAAAATATACTGACGAGATGTCCCCTGGTTCAAGAGAATACTACCCTTAACCCCGAAAACCTCTTTTCAATTCACAGGTAAATATAAGCGCCCCAGCCAGCCTGTATGGTGGCCATACAAAAAAGCAAAAAAGTCTTTTTTCGAATATTGCTTTTACTTTTGGTCTCTTTCTCTTTGGCATGAAAGTACTTTATGCACTTTCATTTTTTGTGCCTGTTATTCGGAGAATTCCATGTGCGTTTTTATGGAAAAGACCACTCTCCTGCATCTCTTTATTTTACCGTTGTTTTTAAGTTACCCTCTTGAGCGCAGCTAACTGTAAAACCCATTAAGTAGTCCTCTTGAGCGAAGCGAAACGGACAGCGTACCCCCAAGGTGCAATTCGGGTGGCACAAATCTGCCGTGAAAAATATCGGTACTGCAAAAAAATCCTGAAATTTAGCAGTATACCTGTATTTTTATATAACATGATTTATATTTATTAAATTGGGCATCTGAGAAAAAAATCTTTTCTCGCTGTAAACCTCAGCCGACTCTTTTACCCCCTATATCCCCCCACTCCCAGACTCAGATGCCCTATCCCCCCAACACAATTTACTGATATTCCATACTTCTTTTTCATTCTGCTTTTTCTATTCTCCTTTTAAATGCATTTCAGAGTTTCATGTTTGTTTTTACTCATTAAGATCTGCTCAAAAAGGTCTGTTCAAAAAAGCCGTTCAAAAGAACCATTCAAAAAGGTTCACCAAAAGATTTGTTATATAAAGTTGGGATCAACTCTGAAAGGTGGAAAACCAGAATATGAATCAATATGGAAAAATATGAAAAAATAGGTTTCAGGAATCAGATTCCTGCAGTAACCAGCTTAAAATCCGAATTCTTTAACATTAAGGGTTTTCGATTAAATCCAGAATTCTCAGGGCAAGATATGCGCCGTTCGCTCCGTTGTCAATCCCCACGCTTCCAACAGGTACACCCGGGGGCATCTGGGCTATGGAGAGAAGGGCATCAAGCCCTCCGAGTTTTGCGCTCACAGGTACACCTATTACAGGTTTCTTTGTCCTTGATGCAACAACCCCGGGGAGAGCTGCCGACAGACCGGCTATTGTGATAAAGACTTTTGCATCCGAACCTGAAATATAGTTATCAAGTTCATCAGGGTTTCTGTGGGCAGAGATAACCATTACTTCGTAAGTATATTTGCTCTTCTCAAGTACAGCTACCGCGCGGTTGGCGATTGATCTGTCGGACTCAGAGCCCATAATCAGTGAGATGTCGACCATTTTTTGCTCCTTTGAGGGAAGTCAGGGCAGGTTTCCCTTTCCACTTAATTCGTTCTGGCGTTCGATACTCATCCTTATCAGAATTTCAAAGATTTCCTTTATCGATCCTACATCAAGGTTGAGTTCGGTTGCAGTGTTTAATGCCCTGTTAATTACAACCTCGTTTTGCTTACGGTCATTTATGGAAGTTCCATTTATTCTTTTTGATTCAAGAACTCTCTCAGCAAGGTTAACCCTTTTATCAATGAGGGAAAGGATTTCCCTGTCAATCTCCTCTATTTCTTTGCGGACGGCTTCAAGTTCACTCAAGAGGACCCCTCCCTGTTAAAAGATATTGCGTCTCTGTTATTTATACTGGTCTCTATGACCTTTCCTTCCATGCCACAGCTTTCCCAGGCAGATTTTAGCTCTTTTACCTGCTCTGCCTTCACCAGGGCTGCATAGGAAGGGCCGGTTCCGGAAAGGCTGACTCCCGTTACCCCGCATTCCAGAGCCCTGAGCATGTATTCCGTATCAAAACCAAGGGCTCCGCAGTAGAGAAAGCCATTAAGTGTCATTGCACGTTCGTATTCCCCTTTGAGGGCAAGCTCATATGCCATTTCTACATATGGGGCAATCAGCCGGGAACGCTTCACATTTGTGTCCGCACTGAAAGCCTTTTTTGCAGGGGCAAATATCAGGACTTTTGAGTCGACTTCTTCGCGTCTGATAAGTTCCATTTTTCTGTTATCCGTAACAACAATCCCACCTAAAAAGGAGGCACAGGCATCGTCAAAAGCTCCTGTTACCGTAACTCCCACTTCTTTTGCAGCCCTTACGCCCAGCTTTACGATCTCAAGAGGGGTCAGGGTCTCGCCAACTGCCCGGAGGGTTGCAAGGACTGAAGCGTTTGCTGCAGCACTGCTGCTCTTGAGTCCTCCTGCAAGGGGGATTTCACTTCCCGTCCTGATCCTACCTTCGAGTTCAAGCCCGAACCGCTCAAGGACGAGTTCTACGCAGTGTTCTATAAGGCGAGTGTCTCCTTCAGGCATCCCTTCAATTGAGCCGGTAATGCCCGATTTACCCTCGAAGAGGGCAACCTCTGCAAAGGTTTTTAAGTCTATTCCGAATGCTGCACCTTTCCAGGTAGCTATGGCGTTTATTATGGTTCCAGCCCCGAAAGCGCAGGCATGCCCTTCAAATGTCATCAAGTCCAGAATGCTCTGCTCTTTAATATTTTTTACCTCTATTCCGGGCAGCTAAACTTTATACAGGGTTCCTGAATTTATCTGCCAAAAAGAAAGAATTCCCTAAATATAAATAGTAAAGCCAAATTGTATATATATTAAGTCGTTATCTACACACTAATAAATACTATAAATATGAAGTGAGCATCCTCTAACTTCCAGGCCTGGCCTGAGCAACCAAAAACGGGGAATCCACATAGAGACCAGAAAAGTACAGCAGACAGGCGGATCCACTTATATAATTTCTCTCCCGAAACAGTGGGCCGAAAAAGTAGGAATCGAAACAGGGACGAGAGTATCCATTCAGGCTCAGCCAGACGGAAAACTGTTAATTGACCCTATTCTGGAAGGACGCACGATCAAAACGAAAAGGATCGATGTGACAGGCTATGAAGCAAGGGCTCTGGAAAGGGACATCATTGCTGCATACCTCTATGGCTATGAAAGGATGGAATTTACCTCAAAAAGAATACTTGCCGAGCAGAAGCAGGTCATCAGGAAGGTCTGTTACAAGCTCATAGGCCCTGAAATCATTGAGGAAAGCTCAAACTGCGTGGTCATTCAGGACCTTCTTAACCCCAATGAACTCCACATTAAAAAAGGTATACACAGGATGTTCCTGATTGCAGGCTCCATGCAAAAGGATGCCATACGAGCCCTCAAGACTGTTGACCACGACCTTGCCCTCGATGTAAGCCAGAGGGATGATGAAGTCGACAGGTTGTGTCTCCTTATTTCCAAACAGTTCCGTTCCGTTCTCTGCGGAGGAAGAATGCCTGACTCCTCGGAAACAAGTATCGAGGAATACCATGACTTCAGAATGGCGGCAAGCCCTATCGAAAGAATAGCAGATCATTCACAGAGGATTGCAAACGTTGCCTCCAAAATGCAGGAGCCGGTCAGGGAAGATGTAATGGAAGTCATAGAAGACCTCAGCAATACCTACATGGAACTTGTTCAGCAGGCAGTAGACGCCCTCTATAATGCTGACACCTCTCTTGCAAACCGGGTAATAGACAGTATAGATGGTATGCGTCTGCGTGTAAAGGAACTGCATGCATCCATTCTCAAACTGGAGTCCCATGAAATCATGATCTCCCTCGGGATGATAGTGGACAGCCTCTCCAGAATAGGAGACCTGGGCTCTAACATAGCCGAGATAGCCATAAATTCCGCGATAAAAGACAAGTGAGGCTTCCGGGAAAAAGTCCGGAGCTCCTCAGGACCCGTGTGATCTTATTCAGAATCTCAATCTTCAGGACCAGATGTGGAAGCTTCAGGCTTTCCACTCCTGCACTGCAGGGCTTCAGCTGGCCTGTCTGCCAGATAAGAAATCTGCTTTTGTCTGGCGGCATCCCCAAAAAGAAATAAATAGGATTTAAAAAAGGCCGCTACAGGTAGAAATAAATAGCTTTCCTTTTTTATGACTAAATTTCTCTTTTGCCCTGAAGAAAATGAAATAACCATTTTTCAATATCAGGGAAATTGAATATTCTATCTGTTAATAAAATGTCTTTATTTGAATAAATAAAATAAATATATAATTACGTCCTTGAAACTAGGGCAAACAGTCAGCTTTTAATATCCATGCTGTTAAAACTATCTCTGATCCAGTAACGGGCCACCTGGAGGGACTTTTCCTGAAGGATTTCAGGAGGGTTAAAAGGAAAATGTGCAGAGTAACGAAACAGCAGTTAATGGGTGCATGCGGTGAGTCAGGCCAGGAGCTGTGGTTAAGCAGCTCAGGCTTTTCGGAGTACGGTAGCAGAACAGAACGGGAAACTAAAAGGAAGGACCGCCTGCTAAATCCTTCACAGGATAAAAACCATTTATATTTTTAAGATATGATGAATAAAAATAGGAAAAAATATAAAGGAAAGTACAGAACATCAGTACAAACATAAAAATTCAATAGAAAATAAGAGAGTTAACGACAGAATGAAATTCTTCTTTATAAAAAAGTTTTTTGTTAAATATGTCCGGGAGTCAGGCGATAAGAAGTAATTTATTTATATTCTGGTGTTATTTCACGGAGGCACTTTCTATTCTCACATAGAGATGCAAGGTTTGCTATTTATTCCAGGTATGTCAGAAAGGAGATGTCAGTATCTCCAATTTCTCTGATTCCCTCAGCTTAACAAATGGAAATTATTTATATGCAAGGATCAATTAAATAAAAAGGTCACGAAAACACCAGTAAATCTATAAAGGAAAGCAATCCGAGAAATCCTTTGGTGTTATGCTTTTCCCAATGGAGGGAAGCCATGAATATGATAAAACGATTTAAGGTAAGCTTTTCAAAAATGTTTAACAAGCTGTTCAAGAAAAAAGGAGCATGCATAGGTATCTACGGCCCCCCCAATGCCGGCAAGACAACCCTTAGCAATCGCATCCTTCGGGACTGGGTCGGAAGCGAGGAAACAATGGGCTCAGTTTCACATATCGCCCACGAAACCAGACATGCAAAAAGAAGAAACGGAGTTACCATCGAAACTAACGGACATACTATCAGCCTTGATATTGTGGATACCCCCGGGCTTGCAACAAAGATCGACTTCCATGACTTTATGGAACAGGGAATGAGTGACTCCGAGTCTAAGAAACGGTCAAAAGAAGCTACAGAAGGCGTAATTGAAGCTGTCAAATGGCTGGATGACCTTGACGGAGTCATACTGGTGATGGATTCCACAGAAAACCCCTATACTCAGGTTAATGTAACCGTGATAGGGAACATGGAAGCCAGAAACCTGCCTCTCCTTATCGTAGCAAACAAAGTAGACCTTCCTGATGCGGATCCAGGAGTCATAAAGGAAGCCTTCCCTCAACACCCCATGGTACCAGTTTCGGCGCTTGAAGGAGTGGGAATGGACTCGTTCTACGAAGCCCTGGCCAAACAGTTCGGGTGATCAAAATGCAGGGAATCCAACTTGATCTTATATCCGAAGCCAGGATTTCTCAGATGGCTTCTATGGAAAAAGTCCGGTACATAATCGATGAGGTGCGGAAGGGTAAAATCCTTGTACTTGAAAAGGGGCTTAACCCTATGGAGGAAGCGAAACTCATTGAGATGACAATGTCAGCAATTCAGCCGGATGTTTTTTCAGGAATCGAGATGCAAAGCTACCCTGCAAACGCAGACGCCTCTTTGCTGGGAAAGTTCTTCAAAAAACAGAGCAGCAAGAGACTTACGGTGATAGGGCCCGCAAACCAGCTCAAAACCCTTAAAAAGGACAGGAATCTGATTAGTGCACTTGTCTCTGCAAGTAAGTAAACGAAGTGGAAACAATGTGTGCCCAGAAGACCCAAGACCTGGAAGCAAAAATATCCCCTCCTCAGTCCCTAGGCTCCTTTGAGATGGGCAGGAACGACGTTAACGTAGTCTGTACCTACGGAAAAATTGCAGTCTGGTTTGGACGAAAGGTTCCTGATTATATAATAGCGCAGGTACTCATAGGAATCTCAAAGGTAGACCCATCTACTGTTCACGAGTTTGAGATCATCTGCGACTTTGATGAGATCACGGAGTATGAAAGCAAAGGGTACATACTGGTTTCCTATGGTAAAACAGCCGGCGGCTATCGTGTAAACTACAGTATTCCTTTTTCCAACAAAAAAGCCCTCTTCCATCTGTCCAGGTTCGTACTTGAAGAACTCCAGAAAGGAGAGGTACGTAAGGACTTCTACTGGAACGGGAGTGACTGTGACATCCAGCGGCTCTACAAGGAGTTCAGAAACAATATTGACAGCTGGGAACTAAAAGCTATTAATTATAAGACCGAGCCGCAAACAAACCGATAAACTTCCGGCAAGAACGAGATGAAAGGAAGCTTCCAGAAATTAATCCTGAAATCCTTACCCGAAATCCTTACCCCTAGGTTTAAGGAAACGAAAAAAGTTATCGGGAAGGATTTCAGGAATTAAAATTCCATATTTACGGCAAGTATATGCAGTATGTATTTACGATAAGTATTTACAGTACGTAGCCTACGGTAAGTATTTACAGTACGTATAGTCTCAAGATCTTCACCGACATTTTGGGATTATTATCAGTTATCCGGTAAAAGTAAGTAATTTGAAAGTAAAACAATTATTATTGCTATTATTTATTGAGAAATCAACTCAATACCTTTTGGAGAACTTATATGAAAAAAGATCAGGTAAATGACTGCGAAGATGTAATTTTATCAATGGAACTTATGGTGGACAACCTCAATGAGGTTGTCAAGATGCTTGACCGCCAGGCTATAATAAGCATGCTTCAGAAAATCATAGAAGGGGAGAGGGTTTTTGTAATGGGGGCAGGAAGGTCCGGGCTTGTTGCCAAAGCTTTTGCAATGAGGCTTATGCATCTCGGGTTTAGTGTGTATGTCGTAGGGGAGACCACAACTCCTGCAGTCCATCCACAGGATGTCGTTATTGCTATTTCAGGGTCAGGAGAAACCCGTTCCATAGCAAACCTCGGAAGAATAGTGAAGGATATAGGTTCAACTCTCATAACTGTCACATCCAAAAAGGAGTCCACACTCGGCAAAATCTCTGATATAACTATGGTCCTTCCAAGCAAGACCAAAAATGATCATGACGTAGGCGGCTCCCTTGAAAAAAGTATGAGAGGAGATTACAGGAATTCACCTCCGTTGGGCACTTCTTTTGAAATCACTTCCCTTGTTTTCCTGGATTCGGTAATTGCCCAGCTGATAATCTTTACAGGCGCTACGGAAACAGAACTTAAGTTAAGGCACACAAATATCGAATAATGGACTGAGCATTGAATAATGACTTTAAAATAACCATTAAAGTTAACCGTTAAAATAATATGAATCAGAATAGTGGGTAACTTAAGAAAATTCAGGATTTAATGGATACAATTTGCAGGGATATAAGGAGGGCGCAACTTGAAGGAAATTAAGTTTTCAGAAACCGTATCCCGGATAGATACATCCGGAATCAGAAAGATTTTCGAAGCTGCAGGATCAAATGCCATCAACCTCGGGCTCGGGCAGCCTGATTTCGATACCCCCGAACACATAAAAGCCGCAGCAATCAAAGCCATAAGCGAAGGTTTTACGGGCTATACCGTAGGTCCCGGTATTCCTGAACTGAGGGAAGCCCTGAGCCAGAAATTCCAGGAGGAAAACGGGTTTTCTGTTTCCTCCCAGGAAATAATTGTAACTTCAGGTGCATCTGAAGCCCTTACCGTTGCCCTTGCAGCCCTCCTTAATACCGGGGATGAGGTTCTGATCTCAAACCCCGGCTTTGTGTCCTACAACGCCCTGACTGAGATCCTGAACGGAAAGGTGGTAAGTGTCCCACTTGCAGAAGACCTCACCATGAAGCCGGACGCTGTCCTCGAGAGAATCACTCCGAAGACAAAAGCTCTTATCCTCAACTCCCCGTCCAATCCCACAGGTGCGGTCTCAAGCAGGGCAGATATCAAAGCTCTTGCCGAGATTGCGGATGACTACAACATAACCATCATTTCTGACGAGGTCTACGAATACTTCATCTATGAAGGCGAACACGTAAGCCCTGCCAGCTATTCTGATAACGTGGTCACTGTAAACGCGACCTCTAAAAGCTATTCCATGACAGGCTGGAGGCTCGGGTACCTGGCAGGCAGAAAAGAGTACATTGCCCAGATGCTAAAAGTCCACCAGTACATACAGGCCTGTGCAAACTCAGTCGCCCAGAAAGCTGCCTACGCCGCAGTTACCGGACCAAAAGACTCGGTCAATGCCATGCGTGAGGAGTTCCGGAAACGCAGGGACGTGCTTGTAAAGGGGCTCAACGAGCTGGGGATGGAGTGTGCTCTTCCGAAAGGGGCTTTCTATGCCTTCCCGAAAGTCGAAAACTCAGCCGAGGTCGCCTCTAAAATGATCTCAAACGGTGTTGTCGTTGTCCCTGGAACAGCCTTCGGAAGCGAAGGTGATGGCTATATAAGGATTTCCTATGCAGCCTCAATGAAAGATATTGAAAAATCCCTGAGCATTATGGAAAAAGTGCTCTGAGACTTTTACTGAGAAAGACCTTTTCCTTTCTCTTTTCTCTTCTTTTTACCAGCTCCGTTTCTTTTGTTCAACTTTTCCTTCTTTTTACTTCCCCTTTGTTCAACTTTTCCTTCTTTTTATTTCCCCTTTGTTCAACTTTTCCTTCTTTTTATTTCTCTTCCTCCTCTCTATTCTTTTCTCTTCCTCCCCCTCTATTCTTTCCTCCTTCTCATCTATTCTCATTCTTTTCTCCTGTTCCTGAAATAACACTGTAAACTTTGGGAATATTTATATTGGGGCATCCCGATACCCTGATATGAAGAAAAGAGTTTGTTGCAACTGTTCCTCCGCCTGCTACTAAATATTATTTTGCAATGAGCTTTTTTAACAAGTGATGTTCCCGGAACATTCCTGTCCAATGAAAGTATGCAATGAAAGCTGTCTGTATCAAAAAAGATGTGTCATCTGAAGGAGAATTTTTGGATGTTTCTACAAAAATAGCTTCTGAAGAGAGGTATGAAAGAGCGAGCTATGTGCCTTATGCCGGTAACTAAAGGAACTCTTGCATTCATATCTATTTTTTTGTTACTGAGCCCTGCTTCCGGTTCGCTCGTCTCAGCGGCAAACAGGTCAAACGGCTATTTTTACGAAAGCTCAAACTCAATAGAAGTTCTCCTGCTGGAAATTATCGAACCCCCTGCTCTGCTTTTCATCCCTGAGTCCTCAGATCCTCTCACAGGAAACAGAGACGAAAAAAATAACCACCTTGAGAAAATGAGCCCCTTCTTAGTCCTGGCAGCAGGCATCCTTGCTGGTTTTAACCCCTGTCTGCTTGCAGTAATGGCTTTCCTGGCTTCTGTTACCCTTGCCCAGATGGGGGGGAGAAAAGAGATGCTCAAAATCACCCTGGGCTTTTCTACAGGCATTTTCACCATGTATATGTTTGCAGGAATAAGTATTTTGAGTACTGTCAGTTTTCTGCCTGAATTCCGGAGTCATTTTACGGCAATCACGATCCTGCTGACTGCCCTGCTCGGGCTCTGGCACATTTATGATGCCTACTGGCTGAGAACACATGCAAAATCGACCTTCAGGACCCCGGAATCCCTGAAGGACTTTATGAGCCGTATGGGAGAAAAGAACCTCCTGCTTCTGTCCTTCCTTGCAGGGAGCATGTTTTCTCTGGTCAAAGCTCCCTGCGTCGGGGCAATTTATCTCTCAATCCTGAGTATGCTGGCAATAAAAACCGATATATTAAGAGGAATAGCATACATGGGGATATACAACCTTGGCCTTCTGCTCCCTGTAATGTGCCTTGGCCTTTTACTGTCCTTCGGGTTGAGCCCGAAAAAAGTCACTGAGTTCAGGGAAAAAAGAAGAGTTGAGATAAGGCTGATAACAGGGCTGATACTTATTGTCCTTGCCTTGCTGATGCAGCTCAGGATACTCTGAACGACCAGGAATATCTGAATAAGGTCTGGCTAAAATCAGATTTCAGTTAAATCAGATATTGGCGAAATAAATTCTGTATGAAACAGAGTTCCAGCTAAAGCAGATCGCTAAAAAATCGTTAAACCAGATCATTAAAGCAGATCATTAAAGCAGATCGCTAAAAACCAGATCGTTAAAGCAGATTGTTAAGATAAATCCTGAAAATAAATAAGGGTCAGATGAAGAATCAGAGGGTGGATTCCTCATCCGGTTCTTCTGTTGAGGGTTCTTCTAAAGTCCGAAGGCGCTTTTCTTCAATCATCTCAAGAAGCCTTTCCATTACCTCTTCGATCCCTTCACCGGTAATTGTCGAGATGTTCAGCTCGATCTCGTCCATTTTCCTGAACTCCGGCCTGTCAGCTTTGTTGGCAACCACGAGCAGGGGAAGGTTAAAGTTTTCCCTTATCTCAGCAAGCAGGCGTTTCTGGTCCGCAGTCTCATATCCGCAGCTCTCACTCGGATCAATAATGAACATCACAACTGCATCCAGGTAGTGGATTGCTGTAATTGCCTGGCGTTCAATATTGTTTCTCTCGGCCATGGGGCGGTCAAGGAGACCCGGGGTGTCCATAACCTGATAACGGATTCCTTTCCGTGTGAAGTGACCTATGGTTACTCCTTTTGTTGTGAAGGGATATGGAGCAATTTCAGGGGTTGCACCGGTAATTTTTGTAACAAAACTTGACTTCCCTACGTTTGGATAGCCTGCAATTACAATTGTGGGTTCGTCCTGGACATCAGGGAGTTTCCTGAGGATGTTTCTGGCTTCATTCAGAAAGAGGAGGTCCGTATTAATGGACTTGATTATGGAGGCAAGCCTTCCGAAGGCTTCTTTCCTGACAGGCTCGGGGATATCTGCATCCCTCATTTTTCCTACATAGCTTCTTGCAACCTCATGGATCTTCCTGCTTGCCCAGTCAACGGAGGCCAGAGACATCTTGAGCTTTTCTACGCCCACAAGGATGTCGGTCAGTTCATAATAGAATCTGGGCAGCTGTTCAAAACTTGGGAAACGCCGGACTATGTTTGCCAGGTTATCCGTGAAAATGTTTGCAGCCGTCAGTACCATGGACTCGTTGGCCCTGAGCCGGCTGTCCCTCCCCTCAATAGTTTTCCCGGACATTGCTCTTGCTGCCCGTTTGAAAGCTTTATTAGTTAACTCCTCGGAAGTAGGAACTGTGTGAATTTTTTCAAAGATCATCATTTTCTAACCCTCTGGGGGCTCTTTTAATCTATATAAAGGTTTTTCTGAGTGAAGAAGTTTAACAGAAAAATCTAAAGTCCGTAAGCAAAAGTTTCGCAAAAGTTCCTGAGCGGAGTTTCTTTACTTTTCTTATCCGGATTCTCTGAACAGCTTCTTTCCAGGCTTTTTCTGCCCAAAACTTACAATCCCGAGAATTGTCCGGAAAAATAGTTAAGCTATGGGCTTCGCAGCATACGAAATTTTAATATAACTTTAAGTTATTCTTGCTTCCTTCTCTTAAGCTCTATCTGGAGCAGTACTCGAGAACTGTATAGTTACTGTTTAATTTACAGTTGTATGTTGCATGCTCAATAATCGAATTACAATTATGGTTCTATCGAATTATAATTATGGTTCTATCAGGAGTTTTAGTTATAAATTATTATAATAAACTTAAATACAGGCAAGAAAACGGCTGTATTTTTAAGCAGAACCGGACTTTATTTATATTTGTAATTGTAATTTGTATTATGAATTTATAATCATTAATTATGGTAAATTAAGGTGTACACTATTCTCGACGTATGTTATACTTCATCCTGATACAAGGTATATGAAATTGATGGTGGTAGTATGGAACTCACTCCTATTCAAAAAGACATTATTATTGCATTAATTAACCTTCAGCGGCAAAAAGACAGGGCGATTAAAGGGGAAGAAATTGCCGAAGTTATCCAGCGAAACCCTGGTACGGTCCGCAACCAGATGCAGTTATTAAAGGCTCTCGGACTGGTTGAAGGCGTGCCCGGGCCAAAGGGGGGTTATAAACCAACAGGGGCAGCATATGATGCTTTACGCATCCAGCAGTTGAAAAACGAATCAGTAGTCCCTCTCTACAGGAATAATGTGATCGTTAACGGGGCAACAGCTGCAGAAATCAGCTTTACGACCGTCCGGAATCCCGATGCCTGTAACGGGGTAATCAGGGTAATAGGTAACATCAAGGACTTTGTAATGGACGATAAACTGCAGGTAGGGCCAACCCCTGTAAACCGCCTCATTGTCCGGGGAGAAGTTACGGGAAGGGACGACACCAATAACGCAATCCTTTTTAACATTACAGAAATGATTTCCCTGCCCAAAAAGCATGTCAAACATTATATGAAGTATCCTCCGCTGCTTGTAAACCTCAATGCAAGCATCCAGGAAGCAACAAGGCTTTTTATCCGGAATAACGTACACGGAGCCCCTGTGGAAGACAAAGGAAAAATCGTAGGGATAATTACCTATACTGATATTGCACATGCCATTGCCCAGGGAAAGCCCAATGTCAAGGTCAAGGATATAATGACAAAAGAGCTGATAACGGTTGACGGGGACATGCAGCTCTATGATGTGGTAAAACTCTTCCACAAATATAACGTGGGAAGGCTTATTGTAACAATAAACGGAGTTCCCAAGGGGACCCTGTCAAAAACCGACGTGCTGAACGAACTTGCTGTATATTGAAAAGGAGATCAGCGTATCAAAACTGGAATCGGTGTATTGAAGCCGTCGTCCGTTTATTGAAACTGCAATCAGTTTGTTGAAACTGGGATCCTTGTATTGAAACTGCAATCAGTTTGTTGAAACTGGGATCCTTGTATTGAAACTGTAATCAGTTTATTGAAACCGTAATTTTACTAAGGGAACGCCAGACAGGAGGACAGAAGTCCGGGTTTTTCAAACCCTCTCTGCCTCTTTTAAAACCTCTCTTTAGCTTCTTCGGTTCTTATCCGGGCGCTCTTCGGACGTTATCGTTTTTAAAATCTCTTTATAATTGTTTTTAATCTCTTTATTCAGTCTCTTTTCATTTTTTCGTGCCTGGCACTGAGCTCGGCTGCAATCTCGTCAAGGGTAACGTTGTTTGCTGCAAGCAGTACCAGCAGGTGGAAAATCAGATCCGAGCTTTCCGAAACGATTTCTTTATGGTCTTCGTTCCTGACTGCAAGGATGGTTTCAATTGATTCCTCTCCCACTTTCTCAAGTATTTTGTTCATACCCTTGCGGTGGTTCAGGAGTTTGCAGACATATGAATTTTCGTCATAGTTCTCTTTCCGGTCCAGGATAATCTCGTACACCCTGTTTAAAATGGATAAGTCAGCCTCCGGCATTCTAACACCTGTTCAAGATAAATAATAGTTATAATAGTTATAAGGAATAAAAATAAGTAAAAACAGGAGGGTTTTCAAACCTTCCTGGGGTCGGTAATTTCTCCTGTGAGGGCAGATGCTCCTGCTGTTGCAGGGGAAGAAAGGTACACGAATGATTCTGCGCTTCCTTCTCTGCCCTTGAAGTTGCGGTTGGAGGTTGCAAGGCCAACTTCTCCCGGGCCGAGCAGGCCGAAAGAGCCGCCCATGCAGGGTCCGCAGCAGGGAGCTTCTACGATTGCGCCGGCATTCATGAGCTTTTCAATATATCCGGCTTTTAACAATTTCATATACTCGGTTTTCGAAGCAGGCACAACAAGGAGGCGCAAACCTTTTGCAACCGGCTCATTGCCCATGATATCGGCCATTATCTTGATGTCTTCAAACCTGCCGTTAGTGCAGGAGCCCATAAAGATCTGGTCAAGCTTCGTACCTTCAACTTCGCTTACCGGCTTTACGTTATCAACATTGTGAGGGCAGGCTACCTGAGGTTCAAGGTCAGAGACATCGTAGTGCCTGATGTCCAGGTATTTGGCACCTTCATCGGACTTCCAGTAAGGGTCAAGTTTGTAGCCAGGAATCCTCTCCTGAAGGTACGCTTCGGTAACCTCATCGGCTTCTATGATTCCTGCTTTTCCTCCCATCTCGATTGCCATGTTGGACATGGTCATGCGTTCAGGAATGGAGAGGGAGCGGATGGTCGAACCTGCATACTCGGCTGCCATATACCTGGCACCTTCTACCCCTACATCCCCTATAAGGTGCAGGATAAGGTCTTTGGAGTAAACGCGCTCTGGCAGTTTGCCTTCTACCTCAAAACGGAAGGTCTCAGGAACCCTGAACCAGAGTTTGCCCGTAGCAAAAACGGCTGCCATGTCAGTAGACCCTATGCCGGTAGAAAATGCCCCTAAAGACCCGTATGCGCAGGTATGGGAGTCAGAACCCACAATCAGGTCTCCGGGCCGCACGTGCCCTTTTTCGGGCAGGACCTGATGGCAGACTCCTTCATACACATCATAGTTTAAAATGCCCTGCTCTTTCGCAAACTTCCTGAGCATGATGTGGTTTTCTGCGGCATTAATCGAGTCTGCAGGGACCTGGTGATCGAAAATGATTACGATTTTGCTGGGGTCCCAGACTTTTTTTTCTTCTTTATCTCTCATGATTTCGTAAAAACCCTGGACTGCCAGCGGACCTGTGATGTCGTGGGTCATTGCCAGGTCTATGTTTGCCAGTACGAAATCCCCGGCTTTCACGGGAGTTCCAGAGGCCTTCGAAAAGATCTTCTCCGAAACGGTCATCGGACGATTGTCACTACCAGACATTCCGGTCATGGGGAATAACTGGAGCTTTCTAATAAATAAATTTAATTGCTGAGCCGGAAAAGAAATGAGGTTCAGGACAGGAATAATAGAGTTTTCAAAAGAGGTTCTCTGCCCGGGTTTCGCTTCCCGAGTTTCGCTTCCCGAGTTTCGCTTCCCGAGTTTCGCTTCCCGAGTTTCGCTTCGGGAGCACGAGGTCCTTTTCGCTGCGCTCAAGAGGACTAAAAGGATTAAAAGCCTATCCGAAAAGTCAATAATGGCATGTTGTAGAAGTTACGATAAGTCATAATATCGGGTGTCTGCTACGGTTGTGCATATTGCCAATTGTAAAATCTACAGAAGGTCGCAACACTTTTCGGATAGACTCTAAATCACAGATTTTTTAACCAGTACCACGTCATTCGCCTTATCATGTCGTTCCTGTCCTGCTCGACGCAGGAGAGTGGTCGTCTCAAAAAGACGGAAAAGAAGAAAAATGAGAAAAAGTCTGAAAGCAAAAACAACTGATGGTACCCGTAAGAAACTGCCATCTAATAGTGATCGGAGGGGCTGATAACTCCTGCTTCTTTTGCTTTTTCTGCTTTCTGCAGGGGCGCCAGACAAGCTGGTGGAGACATTCTATTTTTAGCTTTGGATTGAAAATCTTCTTCCGGGTTAAGGAAAGTATTGACTTCAGGCCAGGATGTATTTCTTCAGCATTTTTTCAGCATCTTTCTCTTAATTGTGGGGTTGGTTTGTCGGTTATTTTTTTATCTGGGTGGCAGGCCGGTCCAAACCCGTGCACACTGGGAAGGAAATCTGAAAGTTTTCCTCCGGGATTCCGGAATAGATATGCCAGTTAATTCTGGACTCCCGGGGTCTCCTGAGATCTCGTGCCTCAATCGATCATTTTTGTAGTTCCTCTGCTGTCGTGAACTACATAAACGCATGTGCCTTTTTCCAGATTATTTCTTGCAATCTCCAGCCCTTCTTTTCCTCTTTCAAAATCTTCATATTTTTCGTACATGGCAAGCGTGTCCTCAAGTTCCGAGATATATCTGGAGAGCAGGGCCTCTGCAAGTTTCCGGCTTTCTTCCGTAGAAATGTGATCCCCAAGCCCTTCACATTCGCAGGTGTACAGTTTAAGTCCTTCAATGTAAAAAGGATAGGTGCTGCAGAGCATCGGGCGTACGGGATAAATCCTGCACCGGTTTGTGTCCTTTTCGAGGAAAATGCAATCCCCATTCCTTTTTCGCCTGAGCATCCAGCCGTAGGCATGGATATTGCCCTCGGAGTCGATATCCTCCTTCAGGAGCTCAAACAGCTGAGAGGATTCTGAGAACGCTTCTTCATCTGTTTCTGGTATTTCTGGTTGCAAGGACGAAATTTCTCTATCCCTATCTTCTTCCTCGTTTCCGCTTTCTTCGGGCCGGCAGGCTTCAGGGATAAGGGGGCCTGCCACCTCAAGTTTTGAAAGCCCTGCGTGTTTCTGGAGTTTCTCAATCTCGGGAGGAGTCAACACTACCCGGTTGTCCCCAAAAGCCCGCCGGCAGCACTTCCCGCAGTAATGGCAGGAAAAACCTGTTTTTTCGATTTCGGATGCAAGCTTTTCAGGGTCAAGCCTGCGAGCCATCTCAATTTCCTTTTTGAGGGCAGCAATAAGAATGAGCTGATACTTTGTTTTTTCGGGTTTTTGCTGACTGCCTGAACTGGATTTTTCCATATACAGGTTCCTGTCCTGCAGGTACATCAAACTAACGCAGGCGGGGATTGCTGGCAGAAAGAAGGTGTTTGGACGGGCGTGGGCATGAAAAATTAATCTTCATGCTATACCTCCATCAAATGACTATATTTTTTAAGACATTTGAATTGTGGATATTGATGGGGGTGGAACCTTATCCTCCAACGGATTTTTGCTTTTTTCGTCTCTGCGACCTCGAGTATATTTCGGCAGAATTTGACTTATCATTGGTATTTATTTTTTATTGTTTGGTATTTTAAGGTAGGACATAATGATTTTATGATTCTTAAATGTTATTATCGTTAAAGAAAATAATACTTATTATTAAATAAGCAAATAGATATTAGTGGTATTTTTTTTACTCTTTGAAATTTCGCTGAAGTAACGGGCCCGAGATAAAAATTCCAGGGTCAAAATAGATTACAAAGGCATAATTTAGTATGTTTAGAACTGGTACATCTAAGAATTGCTATTTAAATAAACATACTAATTTAGACATAAGTAATCTGAAGGTTTATTTAGAAAGGTTAATATATCTGAGAATTTGTGAATAATATGATCATTTGTATTAAATATTAAGTGTATATTGGGAAGATATTGTGAGAAAAAGTACTTGAGATATATTTGTAAAAATGAATCCTATCAGAGGCAGGAATCTGTTGACCCCCATCTGCCAAAAAATAGGTGCATGAGGTATTTTTTACTAACGAATAGTGACAATTTATTCATTCTGATTTTGCCGGCAGCATCCTTGATTTCTGTTACCCCTCTGGCAGGAGATTATTGTACACAGAACTCAGGAATTTTTTCTCTAACCTAAGTACAGGAGGAAAATTTACGAACAGGAAACTAATTTTAGTATTGTTAACTCTGATTCTGAGCAGTGGAGTCTGCCTGGCTGATAGTTACGTAGGCGGAATCCCCCTGACTCCTGTCCATAGCGGAACAGTAGATGGTGGCATCTATTGTGACAGCTACTACGGGACAGGAGATCAGGCCACAAAAGTTGCAAAAAGTATAGACAAGACTTTTACCCTTCCGGCTGATGCCGAGGTCGAATGGGCAATGCTACTTACAACCGTTTACTGCGGGCATATGCAAAACAATTATCAAGGTACTGTAGACGTCAGCTTTAACGGTGAAGCCCTCGGAAGCGAAACCCTGAATGTGCCATTTACGTTTATTAATGACGGAGGAGCTGGTTATGTCCAGGTCAACGACCATATGAACAGGGTAACAAGTGACTACCTGATGTATTATGATGTCACGAACCTTGTAAAAGCCGGGGAAAACACTGCTATCGTAAGCACAGCCCCTCTCGACAGTTCATTTGACGGGCGGGTAAAACTGATAACCCTTGTTGTGGCTTACAATGACGGCAGCGGGAACGAGGTCTGGTACCAGGTCAACCGCGGGCATGATGTAGATTCTTATTATAATGACGATGATGGTGAGCTGGCAGCTTACGTAGGAAGCACGGATTTCCAGGCAGCTTTACCAGAAGGCGCGTCCCTGGCTGATGCAAAACTTACAGTTGTGCATATGGCAAGTAAAGACGGGACATACACTTTCAATGGGAATACAGTTACTTCAGGCACATCTCAGGGAAGTTTTTGCGGGTCCGATACATGGGATGTTAAGGATTCCTTTATATCATCCGGTACAAACACCCTGACCTATGACAGGGCTGATTCATTCTATAAGAGTGCCCTCGGTATTCTGACGGCTGAATACACTACATCATCTTCTGATGACACCGGTGACGACACCTCTGATGATACCAGTGACGATACATTCTCTGCTGATCTGGGTGTACAGGTGATAAAAGTATCTCATAATGGGGCATCGAAAGCCTGGGACAACCTGAACAACACCGTAAACGTTACTGTAATAAACAACGGGCCGGATGCTGCAGGCAGTTTTGCTCTCGAACTTTATTCTGGGGAATCCCTTGTTGAAAGCAAAACTGTTACTGGACTTGAAAATGGGATTACGGAAACGGTTGGGTTTACCTGGAAGCCGGAAGAAGTAAAGGATTACACCCTTAAGGCGGTTGTGCTTCCTGGTTCTGGTATAAGCGATACGAACGTGACAAACAATGAACTGAGCAAGACCCAGACAGTGCTGCATAACGGTTATGTGGGGGACAAGCCTCTTGAAACCTATGCTCACGGCACCGTTAAAGGAAACCTTATTTATGATTATGGAAACAGCAGTTACAGCAATAAGCTCTCCCCCGGAGGCACCTACTCCGTAAGCCACTCCCTGGCACTGCCTGAAGGAGCAACTGTGAAGTTTGCCAGGCTCTATAACTTCTGGACATGGAGTGCAACAGGCACTACTGGAGTTATTCCTTCTATGAGTCTGAAATTTGAAGGGAGCTCCCTGACTCCGGAAGCCGAATATAGTGATCAGAAGGGCTGGGGTTCTCAGTATGATTTCCCGGCAGGGACCTGGGCTTATGACGTAACAGGGCTTGTCACCGGAAACGGAACTTATACCACAACAGTTGTAAACACTAACAGTGACCTGAGTAATTATTTCTGTATTGATGGAATCGCCCTGCTTGTAGTCTATGAAGATCCCTCTGGCAAGGAAATCGAATACTGGATCGATGAAGGCTGCGATGTGGTGAGTACGATGAGTTCTTCAGGAGGGTTAACTCCGGAGGAAGCTACCGTCGAAATCCCGTTTGAGGGGTCCATAGATCTCAGCAATGTAGACGAAGCCCTTCTCTGGACTACAGTCCAGTCCGCAGGGCATGCCGGCATATCTCTGGAGTTCAATGAAATGAGCACTTCCGGGGTTTATGATTCGACTCCCTATTCTGATCTGGATATCGATGAAGCAAGGTCTGTCGGAACCTATCTCCAGGTCGAGAACAACATCGCCAGGATAGTCCCACCCTTAGTTACGGATAATAGTGGCGACTATCTGAGTCCCTCAAGTGCAATTCTTGTTGTCAGTTATAAGGACGAAACCCCTGTCACCCCTGTTACTCCTGCCCTTTCTCTCTCTGCAAGCACCCTCAATCTGACTGTGGGAGAGGAAACTGAAGTTACGTATATCGTATTAAGTTCAGGAACGCCTGTTGAAGGAGCCCTTGTGAATCTGGGCGGCTGCGCGACAGGTTCGGGAACTACTGATGCAAACGGAGCCGCTGTACTTGCAGTAAATGCAAGTTGCGAAGGAGCCATTACTGCAACTGCTAGCAAAGACGGCTATACAGGTGCAGAGCTTACCCAGCAGGCAGTAGCTGAAAGTGAAACTCCTGTCACTCCTGTTACTCCAGCCCTTTCTCTCTCTGCAAGCGCCCTTAATCTTACTGTAGGAGAGGAAACTGAAGTTACATATACAGTAACAAGTTCAGGAGACCCTGTTGAAGGGGCTTTTGTGAATCTGAGCGGCTGTGCGACAGGTTCGGGGACGACTGATGCAAATGGAACCACGGTACTTGCGGTAAATGCAAGTTCCGAAGGAGCAATTACTGCAGCTGCTAGCAAAGACGGCTATACCAGTGCAGAGCTTACCCAGCAGGCGATAGAAGCCTCCTCTTCGGGGCCAAATTCCTCTGCAACGGTATCGCTTGAAGTGAATATCCTTCCTGTAATTTCCCTTACGGTTTCTCCGAATTCAGTTGATTTCGGAACAGTCACCCCGGGAACTCCAAGCGAATCCCTGCCCCTGACCCTCCAGAATAACGGAGGCACCAGCATAAAAGTGACCGCTGAAGTGAATGATCGGGAGAACGGTCCTTTTGAAACGGGGCTTCTGCTTGACCAGAGCATCTGGTCCAGTTACAGCAAAGTCATAGCTGCAGAAAGCTCGGAAACCTCCGAAGTCCAGCTTGACCTCCCGTTAAACTATTCGTCGACAGGGCAATTCCAGGGCAGTCTTATTTTCTGGGCAGAAGCAGCCTGATAAGGCTGTTTCTTTATTTTTTCGGATCCTGGAAGCAGTGAAATTAAAAAAGTTAGGAATCCGGCTGGAAAAACCCTTCTTCTTTTTTTGGGACTGTCAGATATCGGTTCGTTTACAGAATAACTGGATCTTTTTTCAAGATTTTATTTGTCTTTTCTGTGGTTTGAGGGCCATTTTTCTCCCTGTTTTTTGCAACTGATCCCCCTGTCCCAACAATCGATTGAGCCTGAAAAACCCAAAGTCACTATCAGTTGTCATGCGGGATGTCAAAGTACACAGAATGTCAAAACACACAGAATGTCAAAACACACAGAATGTCAAAACACACAGAATGTCAAAACACACAGAATGTCAAAACATGCTTAACGTCAAATACGCATAATGTCAAAAAAGTTTGGTAATAAACAGACTACCTGAATTTTTTCTGTCCTGCCCTTCGCGCCCGGGGCTCCCCACCTGCCCGTTTTACAGGTGAGGAATTTCCAAGCATTGCAGGTGCCATCCACAAATTGGGGAGGTCTTTCTGTTTTTTTCATGTCTGTTCGTATAGACACATGAAAGTACGACAAGCTCTTATTTAACACTTGTGATTTATTTCATGACATTTAATGTTATGAAAATTGATTTTCGTATTACTTAAAATCCCAAAATATGTCATTTTCAGGAACGAAGATTGTAACCGATTATTGTAGAATATAAAAGATTCTCGATTGAATTTAACAGCTATCTAAAATTATTTTTTTAATAGTAATTACTCTCAATCGGGCTTTAAGGCTATTTTTTTATTAAATATTGTTATTTTATTAGATAATATTAATAATTATTAAATAAATATCTGAATAATTGAATTACCATATAGGTTAATCAATACATAATTGTTGAAAAATCAGGATTTTTCCAACTTATCTAAAGTGGTCAGGTTGAAACCGTAGAATAATATTTTTAAAAAACGTATTATTCCGCCTGCTAAATATCAGTTGAATTATTTTGATTTCTATGTGATAGACTGGGATATGATATTGTTTTTTTTCCGGGTTAAATACTTGCTAACAAGATATTTTCCGAATTAATTCGCTCGTTTCAAAACTTGCCTGATATGAAATTACTATCTGTTATTCATAAAAAACTAATCATATATCTACTAAAGATACATTTAGAAAGATTAATATATTCCAAATTTTGTTAATAAAATATTAATTTGTATTAATTTTTAATCTTAAATTGGGAAGAATTTATGGAGAAATAGATTCTGGAGATAATCTGTCGAAGAGAATCCTATCAGAAAAAGGAATAATTTAACGTTAACTGGCTTAAAATTTGGCTATGAGGTATTTTTCCAGCTCACAATAACAACAATTCGATTTTATTTTTTCTGAAACCTATTGAATTTCTGTCAATTCTCTGATAGGAGCTTTTGCGCACATAGCTCTGGAATTCTTTCTCTATTTCGGTACAGGAGGAAGATTCACGAACGGAAAACTGATTTTGGTATTGTTAACACTGATTTTGAGCAGCGGAGTCTGCCTGGCTGATAGTTATGTAGGCGGTATCCCCCTGACTTCCGTCCAGAGCGGAACCGTAGATGGTGGGGTCTATTTTGACAGCTACTACGGAATGGCAGGCCAGGCATCAAAAGTCCCTCTAACTATAGACAGGACTTTTACCCTTCCGGCTGATGCCGAGGTCGAATGGGCAATGCTGCTCACTACCGTTTACTGCGGGCATATGCAAAATAATTATCAAGGGACAGCAAACGTAAGCTTTAACGGCGAAACCCTCGGAAACGAAACCCTGAATGTGCCATTTACGTTCATTAATGACGGAGGAGCTGGTTATGTAGAGGTAAATGACCATGTGAACAGGGTAACAAGTGACTACATGATATATTATGATGTCACGAACCTTGTAAAAGCCGGGGAAAACACCGCTATCGTAAGCACAGCCCCTCTCGACAGTTCATTTGACGGGCGGGTAAAACTGATATCTCTTGTTGTGGCTTACAATGACGGAAGCGGAAATAAGATCTGGTACCAGGTCAACCGCGGGCATGATGTGGTCAGCTATTACAGTGATGATTATATGGGGAGCACGGATTTTCAGGCAGCTTTACCGGAAGATTCGTCTCTGACCGATGCAGACCTTACAGTTGTGCACATGGCAAGCACTGACGGGGTATACACTTTTAACGGGAATACAATTGCTTCAGGCACGCCTCAGGGAAGTTACTGCGGGTCCAATACATGGGACGTTAAGGATTTCTTTGAATCTTTCGGCACAAATACCCTGTCCTACAACCGGAATGTTGAATTGGAAGCTGCATTCTACAAGTGTGCCCTTTGCATTCTTACCGCCGAATATACTGAATCCCAGGTGTCTGCGCCGGTTGCCGATTTCACTGTGAATGTGACCGGCGGTGAAGCTCCACTTGCTGTTCAATTTTCCGACGCTTCGACTGGCACTGTCTCGTCCTATGCATGGGACTTTGATAATGATGGAACTGTCGATAGTACTGAACAGGACCCCTCGTTTACCTATACGACCGCAGGGACTTACACGGTCAACCTTACAGTCACCAATGCAGGTGGAAGTGATTCCGAGGTAAAGGACGGATATATCACTGTAAACGCAGCGGAAACGAGCGATCTCACCATCTCAGGGACCGTAAATACAGTACCTTCAAGCGCGGTTTTTGCTAAGGAGGCAAATCCCGTAAAGGTTAGTAACATCAAGAATAACGGAACCGACACCCTTACTAATATTTCTGTAGCCCTTTACGCCAGTGATGTCCCCAATGGAGAGATCCCGGTAAACACGACAACCATCGCATCCCTGGGGGGTGGGGAGGTAATCACTGTAACCTTAATCGACCCCACAATCCGCAACTTTGAAGGCGGCACCGTTACCTATACTGCAGTTGTTGATCCGGATAACCTTGTTTCTGAAACAAACGAAGCTAACAACAACAAGAACAGTTCGACAAAAACGGTCAAATACAACGGGTACAAGGGCAAACGCTACTGGGAAGGCGGCAGTGACATCACTACCAGACAGACCTTTGACCTCTATGGGAATCTGATATACTTCACGCAGCCTTTATCTGCTTACAAATCTGTCGGATGGACCGGCAGGACAGAAACCTGGAATGAAGGTGACCTTCCAGTCCCAAGAGGTTCCACTGTAGAAAAGGTCTTGCTCTATGTCGCTTACAACTGGGATACCACACCTGGTGGAGTACCCAACTGGACAGCAACCTTCAACGATGATCTGCTTACAGGTGGCACTCTTTACACTGACAAAAGCAATTTTGGCGGGTATGCTAACTATATTTATGGTCTCTGTGTTTTCGATGTGACTGCCCGGTTCAAAACAGGAGGAAATAGTCTAATTATGACTCCTGGTTCTGACAACAGCAACGCACTGTACCCCAGCACCCTTGTTGTTATCTACAAGGATCCTGCAGAGACAAGAAAACAGATCTTCATCAATGAAGAGTGTGATGAACTCGGGTACTCCGAGTCCAGCCTGGGGACAACTGTAGAAGAGGCAACAGCCTATGCTCCTTTCACAGGGATGTCGATTGATGTCGATGTTCTCCAGAAAGCTGTGCTGTACAGTTTCGCAGGGAGTGCAGGACCTGATGAAGGAAATCTGCTCTTCAATGGCAACACCGTGGCAACTAATGCATGGATGGGAGATTCGAGTTCCATCAGTGCCCAGATTTTTGATGTGAAGGGCTATCTCAATGAAACCGGTAACGAAGCTGGTATCCAGGGCACGACTGCTGGGGGTATGGCTGTCCTCCAGCAGGTCCTTGTTATTGAGTATCCGGCAGCTGCACCTGTTGCAGCGTTCACTGCAACCCCGACTTCAGGAGATGCCCCTCTTACTGTCCAGTTCACTGATGAGTCTACAGGTATGCTGACCTCGTGGCTCTGGGACTTTGATAATGACGGCAATGCAGATAGCACTGAACAGAACCCCACTTTTACCTATGGGACTGCTGGAGCATACTCAGTCAACCTAACTGTTTCCAATGAAGGTGGAAGCGATTTCGAAATGAAGGAAGGGTTTATTGTTGTCAACGAAGCGCTTCCTGAAGTTCCGGTCGCCGATTTCACGGCAAATGTGACCAGTGGCGATACTCCGCTTGCTGTTCAATTTACCGATGCTTCAACCGGGACTGTCTCTTCCTATGCATGGGATTTTGAAAATGACGGCACTGTTGACAGCACCGAGCAGAACCCTCTGCACACATATGTAAATGCCGGCACCTACAGCGTAAAGCTGACTGCAACCAACGCTGGCGGGAGCGATGAAAAACTCAAGACCGGGTACATCACAGTAACCGAACCTCCGGTTTCGGAGCCTGATCTCGTTGTCTCTACCCTCACTCCCAACGCCGGGGAAATCTTTGCAAGCGAGGCAAACACCATCTCGGCAAAGGTAGAGAATAGCGGTACGGCAGCCGCCGGACCCTTTACGGTCAGGTTTGACGTAAACGACTTCTCCACAAATGTCACAGTTGACAGCCTTTCAGCCGGAGCGAACACCACGCTTTCAATAACCGACCCTACCATCCGGGTTTATGGAGGCAGTGTTGGGATCACCGCTACCGCCGACTCAGAAAACAGCGTCATTGAGTCCGACGAGACGAACAATGCTCTTTCCCTTACTAAGACTGTGGTCTACAATGGGTACAAGGGCAAGCGCTGGACCGACGGGGACGATATTAACACGCGGGAAACGTTTGAAGGGAAGTATGATCTCATCTACTCCAGCGGGGACTCTACCTACGCATCCACAAAATGGTTATCTGTTACTGACAGCTGGACATCTTCCGACCTTTCCACCCCGGCCGATGCAACTATCGTGAGCGTCCGGCTCTACCAGCCCTACGCCTACAACAAGATGGGTGTTGACCCGGCATTCACGGCGGTCTTTAATGGCGTCACGATATCAACTGATGCAACCTGCAGGGATACCAAGGGTTATGGCAGCTACAACTATCCATACGGTCTCTATGTCTACAATGTGACCGACCAGTTCAGCACGGCAGGGAACACGCTAACTCTTACCCCTGAAGGAACTCCTGGCACGACCAACGATTATTCGCTCTGGGGTGCTTACCTCGTCGTCGTCTATAGCGACCAGGCAACAACCGAGAAGCAGATCTTCATCAACGACGAGTTCGACATGCTGTACTCCAGGAGTAGCTACTCTGTGACCAGCGATGAGGCAACCGCCTATGCGAACTTTTCCGGTGTTAGTGCCAATGATATCGAAAGTGCAGAGGTCATTGCGGTCCTTGCCAGTGCAGGGGACTCCGGGAAGAGCAAGTTCTTCTTCAACGACAAAGAGTACACCGGCTTCTGGGCAGATTATCTGGCCCCCTCGCAGATCGGGTTCTCTGTCTATAATGTAACGGACAAACTTGAAAGCGGCGCCAACGAAGCCAGGCTCCAGAGCTATGACTCTGGCAACGGTGGAGACAACATGTATGCCATGAATGCCATCCTCGTGGTTGAATACCCGGAAACTGCACCCGTAGCTGATTTCTCCGCAGATCCGACCAGTGGAATTGTTCCTCTGACTGTTCAGTTTACAGATGCTTCAAGTGGCACTGTTTCTTCCTATGCCTGGGACTTTGACAACGATGGAACTGTTGACAGCACCGAACAGAGCCCGTCATATACTTACGAATCAGCTGGCACTTACACGGTTAACCTTACGGTTAGTAATTCAGATGGCAGTGATTCAGAGGTAAAGACAGAGTACATTGTCGTCAGCGAACCTCTCCCCGCCCCACCTGTTGCATTATTCAGTGCAACGCCTACTTCTGGTGAGGCTCCTCTAACTGTTCAGTTTACAGATGAGTCTACAGGTTCACCAGCATCGTGGCTCTGGGACTTCGGGGACGGTTCTACTGCTTCCGAGCAGAATGTCTCACACACATACACCTCAGCCGGCAACTACACTGTGACTCTCACAGTTTCCAATGCAGGTGGAAGTGATGAAGAGGTAAAGGCAGAGTGCATCACAGTAACCGGACCTCCGGTTTCAGAGCCTGATCTCTTTGTCTCTGCTCTTACTATTAACGCCGGGGAAATCTTTGCAAACGAGGCAAATACCATCTCTGCAAAGGTAGAGAATAGCGGTACGGCAGCCGCTGGCTCCTTTACGGTCAGCTTTGCCGTGAATGGTGTCGACATGAATGCCACAGTTGACAGCCTTTCGGCCGGAGCGAACACCACGCTTTCAATAACCGACCCGACTATCAGGGCTTTTGGTGACAGCGTTGAGATCACCGCCGCCGCCGACTCAGAAAACAGCATCATTGAGTCCAACGAGACTAACAACGCCCTTTCCCTCACAACGACCGTGGTCTACAACGGTTACAAGGGCAAGCGCTGGACCGACGGGGACGATATTAACACGCGGGCAACGTTTGAAGGAAAATACGGGCTTGTCTACTCCACTGGGAACACTTCATATAGCGGGGCTGGCTGGACTGAAAATACCTACACCTGGACTGCTTCCGACCTCTTGATTCCAGATGGGGCAAGCGTTGTAAGTGCCAGGCTCTACCAGCCATACAGCTATAATAAGATGGCTTCCGACCCTGTGCTCGTAATGTCTTTCAACGGGAACCCCGTACCTCCTGATGCTACCTACACGGACCGGAAGAATTTTGGGTCATATGACTACCCGTATGGTCTCTACGCCTACAACGTAACTTCTTTGTTTAACCCTGAAGGGAACAGTATTACTGTTACTCCAGAGGTAGGGAACAACTACGCAATTTTCGGGGCATACATGGTAGTCGTGTACAGCGACCAGAACGCTTCCTATAAGAAGATCTGGATCAACGAAGAGTTTGACATGCTCTACTGTTATACCTCGTACGCCGTTACGAGTGAAGAAGCAACTGCATATGCTCCTTTCCTGGACGTAAATACCACCGGATTCTCAAAAGCAACCGCAGTCGCGGTCCTTGCGGGTGCAAATGATTATGGGAAGAGCAAGTTCTTCTTTAACGATAACGAGTACACGGGGTTCTGGCCAGATTATGATACCACTCCACAGACTGGTTTTTCGTCCTACGATGTTAGCGGGGCTCTCCAGAGTGGGGAAAACGCAGCACGCTTCCAGAGCTACAACGCAACTAAAGGCGACAATATGTACGCCATGAATGCCATCCTCGTAGTTGAATACTCAGAAGCTGCACCTGTTGCTGACTTTACGGCTACACCTACTTCAGGTGACGCTCCTCTGACTGTCCAGTTTACAGATGCATCAACTGGCACTATCTCCTCATATGCCTGGGACTTTGAGAACGATGGAGGTATTGACAGTACCGAACAGAGTCCGTCATATGCCTACAGTGCAGCTGGATTATACACTGTCAACCTTACGGTTAGCAATGCAGGTGGAAGCGACTCCGAGGTGAAAACTGGATATATCACGGTTAGTGAATCTCTCCCAGCAGTCCCTGTTGCAGCATTCAATGCAACTCCTACTTCTGGTGATTCTCCATTGGAAGTCAGCTTTACTGATGAAAGCACAGGTTCGCCTACTTCATGGAAATGGAGTTTTGGCGATGGGAAGTATTCACGAAAACAGAATCCTGTACATACCTACAGTAAAGCAGGAAACTATACTGTCAGCTTAACCGTAAAGAATGCTGACGGAAGCAATACGACAACAAAGTCTGATTATATCACTGTTTCAAGTTCTCTGCCTGTTGCTGAGTTTTCTGCAGCTCCAGTCTCCGGAAGTGTGCCCCTGGAAGTCAGTTTTATTGATGAAAGTACAGGTTCACCGACTTCATGGAAATGGGATTTTGGTGACGGGAAACATTCAGGAAAACAGAATCCTGTACACACATACCGTAATGCAGGCAACTATACTGTCAGCTTGACCGTCAAAAATGCAGATGGAAGCAATACGACAACGAAGTCTGATTATATAGTTGTTTCAAGTTCGCTTCCTGTTGCTGCTTTCTCCGCATCTCCGGCATCCGGAAACGCCCCTCTGAAAGTAACATTTACTGATCAGAGTACAGGTTCGCTCACTTACTGGAAATGGAGTTTTGGCGATGGGGCATGTTCAACAGCCAGGAACCCTGTCCATACTTACAAGAAAGCAGGAAACTATACTGTCAGCTTAACAGTAAAAAGCAAAGCTGGCAGTAGCACAAAAACCACGTCTACAATCGTAATCTCTAAAAACAAATGAGCATTTTTTATGAAAAAACGGTAGCATGTTTAATGAAAAAAACAGTAAAATGAGAAGGCTAGAAGGGAGTGGGGGAATTATTTGTTCTTACAGGATAGGTACCTTCTCATTTTATGGCCAGATTAAAAACAATTTTTCTATTTATGGGTTTCAATAACGATTCTCTCTATCAAACCTATTTCCCGTAAAAATCCAAAAAACTGGCGTTTTTCAGGCGGCATTCCAAAAAAGATTCCAAAAAAGATTTAATTGAACAGAGGATAAGAATTTTTCTTATCCTGCCCTTGCACCTGATATTCCTCTCCTGCCTGCACTACAGATGAGGAATATCCAGCGTTGCAAGTTTTATTCCTTGATTTAGGAGGCGTTTTTTGTTTTTCTGTCTGTTCGCATAGACATATGAATGTATGACAAGCTCCTATTTAATACTTTTCATCATTTTCATGATATTTGATGTTATTATATTCAATATTTGTATTACTGTTGAGAAGGGATATTCCTTATTTCAGGAAAGATATTATCGATTTATTCCTTCGATAATCAGGATCAATAGCTTTTGTTTGCCTCCATTTTCGTTTAACTCTTCTAACATGTCCTGTCACTTTTGTGCCAACCTACTGGGTAGCAGGTCACTTTCTGTATAAGATTTGCAAAACGCCAATAGTGAGACACTATCCTTCCTATCCAAAGGTCCGAATATGCATTGTATTCCGGGTCGAATGTGAATTGAAAGAAATCATAAAGTGGGCATCAAGAATTGAAGAGTTATTTTGTGAAACCAAAACCTTATATAACATGCCTTAGCGTGCTTCACGATTTTTGCGGTGGTTTGCGTTGTGTTCTTCACAGTATTCTTCTTATAAAGAATTATCAAAGTCAGGTCCTAGTCTCTTGATGTGTTATGTGAACTCCACAGGCCAAACGTTGCCATTCATGCATGTAACAGCAAGATTGCCTCAAAAGGAAGAGGCAGCACAGTGGCGTAATTCATATCATGGTTTCCTGTCACATCTGTGGAAAGCAGGTGTTATATTGAAGGTATTTTCAACATGGATACCTCGGAATTCCGTTTCAACATTTATTCTATTATTCGTTAGTTATGGATCCCATTCTTCCTGCCAGGCAACTTTTTTATTTTAGTTACTATGTGAAAAAAACATATATAGTAATACGTATAACTACTAAAGTAGTATCATTCAGATAAATTTGAAATTACCTGGTGGGTGATATGATGGAAACAGAACTTATGAGGATAGGGGTTTCCCTCCCTGATATCCTTCTTGGTGAATTTGATGAGATTATTGGAAAAAGAGGTTATTCCTCCCGCTCGGAAGGCATAAGAGATGCCATCAGGAGTTATATTTCCTATTACGAGTGGATGAATGACATTAAAGGTCATCGCGTCGGAACAATTGCATTTATTTACGACCACACAAAACGCGGGCTTTCAAATGCCCTGACAGACATCCAGCACCACTACTCTCACCTGATTAAGTCTTCAGTGCATATTCACCTTAGCCACGAAGAATGTTTTGAAGTAGTTGTTCTGAACGGGGACGGCAAAGAAATAGCGGAGCTTTCCGAAGCTATGATGGCCCTCAAAGGTGTAAAATTCTCCAGGCTCACAACTGTAGCTTCAAACGAAAATATCTGACATTTCCATAAAAATATGAATTAGAACATAAAAACTCCGGTATTTATTGTACTGAAACTTGTCATTAATATGTCAGTCATATGATCGAACAATATGATAAGAAATCGTCCGGGCAAACCTACCATCCCTGAAAATCCAAAAGACAGTGGTTTTTAGACGATGAGCCTATCCCAAAACCAACCTTATTCTCATATCAATATAGATTTCAGAATTATTTTTCCTAATAGAGATATATTGATTATTCCAAATTCGGGATTTAGGGACATAAATCTCAGTTTTGGGATCAGCTCGATATCTAAAAACGACTTCAGAAAATACCTGGTAGCTAGTAGAGGAACGGAATTCTCCTTGCTCTGCCTTTGCACCCGAAACTCCCCACCTGCCTGCACTTACAGGTGAGGAATTCCCGGAGTTGAATGCATCGCACATAAATTTAGGAGGCTTGTCTGTTTTGGTGTCTTTTGGACAGACCTAGGTATGTTGAACATGTATTTAATACTTTTTACAATTTACATGACATTTCATGTTATTATATTTAAAATTTGTATCATTTACCCAAAGAAAATATTTTCCCTGAGAAAATATGGTATAAATCCCCATATAAGGCTAATCAGCATCAGTAGCCTTGATTGACCTCCATTTTTTGTAATCATAAACTCGGTACTGGCACTCCTCTATTATTTTTTGTAATCAAAGATCCTTTTGAAGATCTGGACTTCTCAAAACTCACAACAGTGGCACCAAATAAAAAGACCTGACTCTTTTTTATTTCTTAGAGCCTATCCGAAATCACGATAAAAAGCTTGCAAAAAGGACTCTAGATACCATAATTATTGAAAGACCTTCACATTAAGTAATTCCGAATATTTGTATGGAAAAGGAATGTGATTTTCCTGATATCAGAGAATTGGTTGAAGAATATGGCCATGCTGTCCATATCATGAGAAGGGAAGAAGAAAACATAGCAAAAAAAGAGATACCAGATTATAAGGCAAGAAGGTGGGTTGTAGAAAGGGCACATTCATGGATGAACAGATTCAGAAGAATGCTTATTCGATGGGAAAAGAAAAGTGAGAATTACTTTCCGATGCTTCATTTAGCATGCGCATGAATAACATTCAGAGCAGTGGGACTTTTCGGATAGGCTCTTAGTTGAAGCGTTTTTAATGATTTTGAAAAACTCTAATTTTTTAATAATTGAGTCGTAATAATTGACATTTTTTTAAAAATAAAATAACATTAATTAGAAATATTGATATAGAAATAATGTATAAAGTATCACAAAAGTTAAAAATTGTGGGAAAAGATGTTCTATTAAAATATCCTGAAAACGATGCTGCAAAAGATGCAGAAATATTTCTGAAAACCCTGGCATGTGCCGTTAAAATTGCCCTAAGCTTAGACTAATCGACTTTGAAGGGAGCTGGAGAATAGCATGTCGTCAAAGAGCAGGAAAGTGAGCAGGTTTTTCCTGTACCTTACAGGGATATTGATCCTTTCTATGTATATTTCTCCATGCCTGGCAACTTACAATTTCGAAGGTACCCCCGAACCGGACGAACTTGTTGAAATCACCTCAGGTACGGTAAAAGGCGGGCTGTACATTGATGGAGGGGAGGGACTTAAAAAAACTCCTTATGTGCAGGAATTCAACGTCCCGGGAGATTCCGTAACCTGGGCCAGGGTGTATGTAGGAATATGGGGGGGGAACGACGCGAAAAAGGGAACTCTTGACCTTACTATTGGCGGGAAAGAGTTCGAAAGCCTGGATCTGGAAGGTAAAGAAGATAAAGGAGACGATGAAGATCAGAATCCTGCCATCTACTGTGCAGGTCATGGGGTATACTGGGTTGCCTATGACGTGGGTGCGAACATAAGTACCGGGCCCGTAACAGTGGAAGCCAGAACAGGAGGGGACATTGATGGTAGGATCTACGGCATAGTCCTTGCTGCTGTATATGAAGATAAAGAAGGGCAGAATACAAAGTATTGGGTTGAGGAAGGGAACATAAACCTTCACAGCAAAGGGTGGGGTGAAGATCTGTCATCAACGCATGATGAAGCATATGCGGACTTCTCGGGAAAGGTGGATGTGGATAAGTACAAAACTGCAAACCTTGCTGTAGTGTACCTCTGCAGCAGTCCCGGGCTTGACGACTCTCTCTACTTTAACGATGAACAGCTCTCGGACGGGGAAAATAGTAACGATATTGCAAATTCAAAAAGTTATTTTGATTTCAAATTCTTTGATGTGCTGGATTTACTTGAAGAAGACGACAACGAACTCAGGTTTCAAAGAGACGATGAAGATTATGTGCACCCGGTGCTGGCAGCTCTGAGTCTGGGAACGGGGGAAGAAGGAAACTCTGACCTTATTGTCTCCGGGCTTACCGTTCCTCTGCTCTACGCAGGGAAAGACAACACCATAAAAGCAAGCATCAAAAACATCGGAAAAGACTCTGCATATGGTTTTCAGGCAGCACTATATGCAGATGGGGAAATTGTATCTACGGCTCCCGTATCTTCTCTTTCTGATGGTAAAAGTAAAACGATTGAGTTCAACTGGAACCCTTCCCGTGACGGGGAGCAGGCCCTGAAAGTATATGTCGACTACACGAACAAGAAAAAAGAACTCTGTGAAGTAAACAACTGGAACACTCCTTTTTTTGCCAGGATTGTGGATCTAACCCCTCCCGAGCTTGAAATAGATTCCCCGGAAGATGGAAGCCTTGTAGATGCCGGATATCTTACAGTCAGCGGGACGGTTGAAGACACAAGCCAGAACCTCACAGTGGATGTTAACGGGCAGACAGCCCTGCTTTCAGGCGAGAGCTGGAGTGCTAATGTGCCTGTGGTTTCCGGCCCCAATACAATAGTTGTTTGTGCGGTAGACGGGGAAAACAACACAGGAAGGGAGCTCATTGTTGTTGAAGGAAAAGCTACACCCATTTCCGATTTCAAGCAATACTCCGGGCCTGAGAATGAAACCGAACCAGTTACCCGGAAATTTGTATCTTCCCGGATTGAAGAAGGTGAAAAACAGCTCGTTTTCTCTCCAGTTTACGGAGAAATAGGGTTTATTTCTGCAGTTCTACTCATAAGGTTTCGAAATCGGGGGAAAGGGCTATGAGCAAGAAGCTGGGCAAGAAGCTGAGCCGAAAGCCAGGCAGAAAGTTGAGCAGAAAATATAATTTCTATGCAGTTGCAGCTCTTTTCCTTGCGTTGTTTCTGCTCTCAAGCCTTACTCCAGCATCGGCAAATGAAGATGACTGGGATAACCTGACTGTTACCCTCGGGCTTGAAAACTCTATCGTTTCCAAAGAAGGATACACCCTGGAAGCCCTGAAATTTGACGGTTATGGCATGGTCTGGGTTCAGGTCTTGAAAAACGGGGTCTTCCTTGGGGACGCGGTCCTGGAAAATAACAGCTCTAGCTGGTGCTATATGGACAGCAAGAATATAAGGCTGAAGGCATTCAATGTCACTGACCAGAGAACCCTTCCGATGTTTGGCAGCCTCTTTTCCCCAAAAGCAGAGATCCTCTTTGAAACAAAAAGAGATATTGAAGAGAACGTGGTTCTGGAGCTTGACCTCGAAGCGGACAAAGACGAATACCTGCTTAATGATGAGGTAATCGTTGATATGGAGCTTAGAAACACCGGGCAGGTGAAAGCCGGGAAAATAAGCCTTGAGTTAGACTCGGACGGGCTCCTTATCAGGGAAGGGTGCCCGGAGAAAGTAATGCTTGATAAAGGTTCAAAAAAGACCTGCAAACTCCGGTTTAAGTTTCCAGAAAAGGTAAAGGAAAATTATAACCTTACAGTAAACGTGAACTGGGAAGATGGTTCCGGTGAGCACTTCCTTTCTGAAGCTGCAGAAATTGAGGTCGCCGAACCTCTGAACGTCTACAAAAATACAGGTTCTGAAGGCTTTTCTGGAAGTCCTGTATATGTTACTCTCTCCGTGAAAAATGTGCAGGACAGAGCGGTGGATGTCCGGCTGTTTGACCTTCTGCCGGCAACGTTCACGGTAATTAATAATTCTTCTTCGGAGAGTAATGTTCTGAATTCGGACAGCTCTTCTTATTTAAGCTGGGAGTTTGTGCTGGCTCCGGAAGAAAAAAAGACCTTCTCTTACAGTATCAAATCTGAACAGCTCGGAGCCCACCGGGTGCCTCAGGCACATGCATATTCAAATTTATGCGGGCAGCCGTACACTGAAAGTTCCGATTCGGAGAATATAATCACTGTATATGAAAATATTTCATATATCCCGTACAAAAACGAAACCCTGACTGAAGTGACCCTGGCTTCAGGGGCTGACCTCTCAGCTTATCTGGATGAAAATGGATACGCTCTGCTTGATATCCGGGTGGAAAATAAAAACCTTGATGCTTTTGTATTCATTCCAAAGGGGACAAGGCTGCTTGATAGCCAGAAAGAGCCCCTCAAAGCAATAAAAATAGTAGAGGCAGATCAGCCTTCCCTGCCAGGCACCTTATATCTGGTGGGGACATGTTATTGTGGACTTGAACCTGAAGGAGTGGAATTCGATCCCTTTGTCAGGCTCAGCCTGGGCCTCAATAACTCGATAGAGGGCAACTTCCCCTCCATCTACTGCTATGATGAGAATGATTCTACATGGGCGCGGATTGACAGTGCTCTCAGTGAAAACAGAATTTCAGCCGAACTCACTCATTTTTCTGTATATGCAGTTCTTGCAGAACCCCCGGCAGAAGTACAATTGCGTGTTAACCTTGTTCCTCCGTAACCCGAATTGTGACCCTCCCGAGTTTCGCTTCCCGAGTTTCGCTTCGGGAGCACGAGGTCCTTTTCGCTACGCTCAAGAGGACTACTTGATGGATTTTAACAGTGAAGTCCACTCAAGAGGACTGAATTACATTTATTCTGACCCGTGCAACCATATCCGCTATGCTGAACAGTTCCGGTCCCGCTCGACGCAGGAGAGCGGGCTTTCCTAATAAGAAGAGGAAATAGAAGAAAATCTGCAAATAATAGCTTGAATATTCTTTTACTGGTTTTTTGGGAAGAATTGCCGGACAGGCTGGTGGAGCGCTTATATTTACTTTTGGATTGGGATGCAGTTTCCGGGATCTAGAGAATTATTTTCCATGCCGGATGGATGTTTTTACATAGTATGTATTTATCTTAGTTGTGTTACATATACGGATATTGTTTTTTATCTGTCTGACAGTCCGGGTTCAGCCCTGTGCGGCGCGGGGAGAGAATACTGAAAAATCTTCTCCTGGATTCCGGAATAGAGCAATCAGTCATTCAGGCACTAACCATTGTTTCATAACCTGCGATGCCTTTTCAGCCGGATTAGGGAGATTCTCCGGGTTCGAATCCTTCCCGGGATGTGGAGGAATATCTGCGGAGGTAGATGCGACTTTCTATCGAGCCCGCTTCTTTGGTAAGCTTGTCCGGGTCCAATCAGCAAGCTTTATATTCGGAAACTCAATTAAAAGTTAGTTTGTATGTGGCAGACACTACTTAAAAAATTTGAAAAATACCCTGCACAGGCAAAAGTACTTAAGTTACTTTTTGAACGCGGGTTTCAGGTGAACGAGGAAGGAAAGGTAACTTCCGGAAGCATCGAGATTGCACACACCCAGCTTGCAAAGGAAGTGGGGGTTGACCGGCGGGTTGTTGACGCAACCACAAAGACCATCGTCTCCGACGAACTCCTGAGCACTATATTCAAAAATGTCCATTCAATCCCTTTTCTAAGAGACGTGGCCCCTGCTCTCGGGCTCGGGGTAATCATCATCATCCCTGAAGATGCCGCCCATATAGGTATCCTTGCAGAAGTCGCAGGCCTGATTTCCAAACACAATGTAAGCATCCGCCAGGCCGTCTCGGACGACCCGTACCTTACGGACAATCCCAGGCTCACCATCATTACCGACCACAAAGTTCCAGGCGACCTTGTCGACGATATCCTTAACCTGCCCTCGGTAAAAGGAGTAAGCATTTACTGAAAAAAACTCCATTTTTGCAAAATCAGAGTTTTATGAAAGCTGGACTGGGATTGCAGCTTTTTGAGAGTGCCGGCCAGAAAGGGAAAAAGCCGAGGCTCATAAGGTCTCGGCAGTGATTTTTCCATCCTTTAGTTTTACCACCCTGTCCGCAGTTCTGGCCATTTCAGGGTCATGGGTCGTAACAAGAAAACTTACGCCCTGCTCCCGGTTGATTTTTTTCATAAGGTCCGTGACCATTTTTCCGGTGCCGGAATCAAGGTTTCCTGTAGGTTCGTCTGCCAGAATAAGCCTCGGGCTGTTTGCAAGGGCTCTTGCTATGGCAACCCTTTGCTGTTCCCCTCCGGATAACTCGGAAGGAAGGTGGTTCATCCTGTCCCCGAGCCCTACAAGGTCGAGAAGCTCGGATGCCCTCTGTTTTTGGCGGGAGCGTGAGACTCCGCTAAAGTACATGGGGTAGCAGATGTTCTCCAGGGCATTCATTGTGGAGATCAGGTTGAAAGCCTGGAAAACAAACCCTATTGTCTGCCTGTGAAGGCGGACAAGACTGGAAGAATTCCTGTAGTCAACTTCGGTGCCCTCGATAAAAACCCTGCCCGATGTAGGCTGGTCCAGACAGCCAACAATGTTAAGCAAGGTAGACTTTCCCGAACCCGAGGGCCCCATAAAGGAAACAAAATCTCCCTCTTCAATCGTCACATTTATTCCCCTGAGAGCTTCCACGCGCAGCCCCGAATCGAAGGTGTAAGACTTGGATAATTCCCTGGTTTCAACTATATTCATTCAGGATCCCTTTCCTGCAAAAAGTCAGCTGCCTCCTTCCGGAGTTTCGGGCTCTTTAAATTCAAGTACAAGTATCGCGTTTGTTGCCAGAAGGTAATCCCCATTGTCCTGAATACTGACAAAGTTCTCTGCCGACTCCAGATAAGCTCCCACAGGCCTCTCGTCCAGAGCAATCTGGACAGTTTCGTTTGTCTGGTATATGTTCTTCCAGCTTTTTCCCCCTCCAAACAGGAGCTGTATTATATCTCCAATAACCGGAATACTCCCGGTTTTCTCATTAAAGAAAAGCCTGTTCCGGGCTCCTGTGCCTGAACTGTAGCCCCCTGAAGGAGAAACTGTTATCAGGTGTGCGGTTGCAACATTCTCAGAGTTGATATCTCCCTCAAAGTAAGCAGTCGTCGTAGCCATTTCGGGGTCTATCCCATATTCGGCATACAGCATGTCGCAGCCTTCGTTGATCCAGTATTCGATTACCGGTAACTCCGAACCTTCATAGACGAGCAGAAGCCCTATGCCCTGCACACAAAAGGTGCTTCCGTCCCCGGCCGAATTCACAAGCGAGATGGAGTAGTCTCCTGGTTCGGAAATCTCTTCGCTAAGGTCATAAGCATGCGAGCCTGAAAAAAAGTCGTACCTGGATACAAAGCCCTTTGTGTCCGTATACATCTGTCCTCCCTGCAGAGGTACGACAGTGTCCGAGTGTGCAAGAGAAGCATTAAATTCCGGATAGATGCCTTCAAGCCCTTTCTTGCTCCAGACCCAGTAAACGTAAGCCTTTGCAACCTTTATGGAACTCCCTGCAGGGGGTTCGACACTAAAGTTAACCTGATAACTGTCATTATATTCAAGCTCCCCGCTGTACCGGCTGTCCCCCAGAGAAAAGGCAAGAGCTCCCTGGTGCTCGTCATGGAGGACAGTCTGCAGGGGTTTGTCTCCTGCATACGAAGCCGAAGCCGGGGTGATGAGCAGCAGGAGGTTAATTAAAATCGCAACTTTTCTCAAATTCATTGTTATCCTCGTCCGATTCGATTATGTCATTATTCTCGTCTACCTTCACGCTGAGGGTGTGTTCACCTTTCAGGACGTTAATCCTTATCTGATCCTCAATTGAAGTCTGGCCTTCCAGTTCCGGAATATTCAGGACATTAACACTTTTTCCATCAAGGTAGAGGTTTACGTCAAAGTCAAGAGCCGAAGCTTCTCCGCTGTTCGTAATCGTTATAGGGATAGAGTAAGCAGTTTTTTCTGCTGCCCGGGTTTCCTCAACACAGCCGCTAAAAGCCGCTATCATGAGTACCGCAAGTAAAAGCAGGAGAAGAGGTTTTTTTCTCCTGGCTCCAAAAAGTGAAAGGAATGAAAGAAAGATTAACGAAGCCGATGCGGTCTCTTCCTGAGCCTCGATTTTCACGGGTTCTCCGAGGGAAACCGAAAGGTCGGGCTTTGACCTGACACTTACATTTAATGCACAGGCGTTATTTTCCTCATCTGATTCTTTTATCCCGGCTTCTGTGTCCACGGCGAGTTCAAGCAGGTGCTCCCCCCTGACTGCAGGCCAGGAGAACGTGGACCTGTATACTCCGGAAGCCTCCATCCGGACAGGGAAGGTTAAAACTTCACTTCCGTCTACCCGAAAACTTGCCGTAAAGTTTTCTTCGCAGATTCCTCCGGGATTGTTTATTGTAAAGGAAATTTCCGCCGGTTTTTCATCAACCAGTTCCTGTTCCGAGACTTTCATTTCGGGGTAGAGGTCAGGAAGTAAGGAAGCGGTGCTCTCAGAAGTCAGAACCAGAGCTGCCAGGACCGGGTGCAGGTAGTCTTCTCCTTCCTGGATACCGACTTCCCCGTCCCCGTCCAGGTCAAGCCCTCTCACAAAAGATACGGAATTATCAGCCTGCAAGTAATCGAGCACGTCAAAATGCTCTATATCGAAGTAGCTGGAAGAAAAACCCTCATTTCCACAGGCATCAAAGCTCACCTCATTAGCAATGTCCATTGCTTTTCCGCCATAGCTCTCAGCCAGGTACTCAGGGGAAACTCCAGGCATTTCTCCGTTGAATTCCAGATAATCAGGCAGACCTTTTGACCCGGTAAGGTATACTACCGAAAGTCTGGCGGCTTCCGTGCTGCCCGGTGCCTGTCCTGAGCTGAAATAGATGTCTTCCCGGTCCCTGACATCTGCCATGTTTTCACTCCAGCCCTGCCCATGAAGGTTTACGTTCCCGCTCAGGAGCTGGTAGGAAACAACAGGCGCTTTTGAGTTCTCACAGACCGCAGCAAGCACTGTCCCATAGACTCTCCCGTCCAGCCTGTTCCCCGACTCGCCGCTGCTTGTAAGGACCTCCGCCGTATTTTCTCCGTTTTTTGTAATGTTGCTAACGTCGTAGGAAACCCAGTAAACCCCATGACCTGCACAGTATACATTTTCGTTCTGGTCATCGACCCCGGCAAGTTGCAGTTGTTCAAGCCTCTGCCCATTAAATTCGGGCCGGACCCAGCCTTCATAGTTTTCCGTGCCTCCCCAGACTCCTATGTAAAGGCGGGCCCAGCGGAGAGTGCCTTCTGGCACGTTAAACTCCTGAGAATAAGGGGGGAAAGAAAGTCCATGCCCTCCATCTATGTAGACCTCTCCCCTGAATGTACCCTGAGCGTCCGGAACAAAGGGTATGCCTTCATACGAGTATATGGCTCCGGCAGGAGGGATTGAGAGTAGAAATGGGAGCAGGAGTAATAGTACGGTTATCTTTACAGGATCTATTTTCATAGCCATTCACTTTCTTACAGAGTGAAGTTTGAGTCCAGGGTGGAGCTCAGGCTGCCTCTGTTTTTTCATTTTGATAAATTCCTCTACTTGAAGTGTGACTTCCTGGGTAAACCTCACACCATTAAACAATTACAGCGAAGTGAAGGTTATTAAATATTACTATTTTTCTTTTTTGTGTGAAATATTAAATCTGCAGTTCGGATTGAACTAAGAAACTCCAAATTGTGTTGGGATATCCCATAGTAAACTGCAAGGCATTCAACTGAAAGATGGTCGGAAACACTGCCATTAATCTCACCGGGCTCTTATATGTCCAACTTATTCCTATCTGTCATGGGGTTATTCTATGGAGTTATTTAGTTGAACTATGAACCTGAAGCTAGAGAAAAGTGAATATAAATTGAAAAATTGTAACAATTTATGTTATAATATATTTACAAATACTTATTTTTTAAAAGAATTTATATATTCAGAACCTATTATCTTTTTACTAATTAAAATTGTTATAAAAGAATCTCAGTATCTAACGAATCTCAGTATCTGACGAATCTCAATGACTTTGCAGGCGGGAAGAATATGCAGGCTGGAACCATAGAACAGAAAAGGAACCTGAGGATTCCATGTGGGATAAAGAAGAATCTGGGAATAAATTCAGGGCATAAAGCAAAAAAAGGTCATTCTGATAGAAAAGCAAAAAACAGGTACAAAGACCGGAAGGAAAAGCTCAGCAGGGTCGGGAATATACTCTTTCTGGCGGCTGGACTATGTTGCCTGATGACATTATTCTGCGGGATGCTTGCTCCTCCTGCCCTTGCTCAGTCCCCTGAGAATAATGGCTATGTGGCAGACAAACCCCTTGAAGTGTACAGCCATGATACGGTCCGGGGAGACCTCACCTATACGGTAGGGAGTAGCTATTATAGTGGAAAAGTCTACCCCGGAGACGTATATTCTGTGAGCCACAATGTCAATCTGCCTGAGGGGGCAACCGTGAAACTTGCAAGGCTCTATGTCTACTGGACCTGGAGTGCCGAAGGGGTCACGGGAAGGTATCCTGAGATGAAACTGAGCTTTAACGGGAAAGAACTTGAACCTGAACGGGAGTACAGCGACAGGAAAGGCTGGGGCATTTATGATTATCCCGCAGGCACCTGGGCTTATGATGTGAGTGCTTACATTCCCGGTTCTGGCGCCTTCAGCACGGATATTGAAAATACAGGTCCCGGGGCTTCTTATGTCTGCTTTGACGGGGTGGGTTTGCTTCTCGTTTATACGGACCCGAACGGGAAATATATCGAATACTGGATCGGTGAAGGAGCTGACGAACTTAATTCCCAGCTGGATGAAAGCGGAAATCCTCTCTACTATACTACCTCAAACCAGACAATATGTGAAATGCTCAGGCCTGCCCTGCAGCTCCCTGTCCGCAGCGCCGCCCTCTGGACGATCACTCAATCCGGGGACTGGGAGGACAATACCCTTCTGGTTAATGAGGAAAATTTCTCCGGAGTCTGCAGTGGGAAACCTTACTCTGACCTGAACGTTGACGTACGGGACATCACGGCCTGCCTGAAATCCGGGGAAAATTCCATTCTTTTCCAGGCGGTAGGGGATTACGTGACGCCTTCGGGGGCTTTCCTCGTGCTTGAAAAAGACTCTCCGGCAGAAGAAACGCAGGTAGATTCGCCAGCAGAGGAAGAGCAAGCCTCCACAGGGGAGACATCGGAAAATCCGAAAGAAGCAACCCTGACTCCGGAAGCCTCCGACACAGAAAGTTCCGGAACTGAAACCGAGAATGCTCCCGGATTCGAATTCATTTCTACTCTTGTCATTATAACAGGCGGAAAACTGGCTGCAGTTTTCCGAAGGCAGAAAGCTCGAAAATAAAGGGTTCCTTTTTTGGAACTGCCTTTTTTCGAGAGGGCATTCCTGGTCAAACCGGGACTGTCCCTCCGAACCCCGAGTAGCTCAGATAGAGTCCTCCTGCCGTAAAAAGGATTGTGTATGCCAGAAAAAGGTAATCATTACTTTTCAACCGGAGTTCGTTAACGTAGGTTCTGTGCCTATTTGCCCGAAAACCCCTGGTGTCGGCAGCTACGGCGAGTTTTCGTCCTGCCCGGAGTATATTAACCACGAGAGGGACAAGGATGTATTTCATGGCCTTTGCTTTCGTGCGGATTCCTCCTTTTAACTCAAGCCCTCTTGCCTGCATCGCATTGAGAATTATCCCGCTTTCCTCGAGCAGCGTAGGAGCAAAACTAACTGCAGAAGAGAGCATGAATGCAATTTCGTAGGGAAGGCCTACCCTGTAATTTTTTCCTCCGATTCTTATTTCGAAAAATCTGACAAGCCCGGAGATAAGCCTTGAGGGGTGGCTTGTGGCAAGCACCAGCATTGCAGCGCTCAGGGATGTCATAAAACGGAAAGACTGATACAGCCCGTAGACGGCTCCGTCAGCATAGAAATAGATTCCTCCTGTAAGCGGGCCCAGCAGGGGAAATGAAGGAGGGATGAGGGTTAACAGCGGATCTCTTGCCCAGTAATAGAAAAGGGCCTGTGAGAGGATAAAACCCAGCCCAATACTCCCGAAGACGAGGAGCATTGCCTTTATCCGGCTTTTTGAGGGCCTCAGGATGAACCAGAAGGGCAGGGTCGAGGCGAACAGGGCCACCAGCAAATAAGGAGTTCCAAGGACAACACTGAGGACCGATATCCCGAAAAGCCAGAGCAGTTTTACTCTCGGGTCCAGCCTGTGAAGCAGGCTGTCTTTTTGTTCATAACGAAAGAGCCACTTCAAACCACAGTTCCTCCTTCAGATTTTTCATACAAAAGAAAATAATAGTCCAACTATTTCTTACTTTTCATAAGGATTTTAAACTCAAAGGTGTAAGAAACTGGATGATAGTATGGATCCCACAACAGACACCCCTCCACACGTCAGGCTTGAAAAACTTACATACAGCTACCCATATTCGGATTCTTGCGCCCTTTCGGATGTGGACCTTGAGTTTAAAAAAGGGGAATTCGTGCTCCTGGCAGGCCCCAGCGGCTGTGGAAAAAGTACTCTTGTACGCTGCCTTAACAGGCTTGTCCCCGAGGTTTCGGGAGGAAGCTTTTCAGGGCGCGTCCTGCTCCGGGGAAAAGACCTCAAGTATGAAAAAGTCCACAGGCTGGCCCTTGAAGTGGGGATGGTGTTCCAGAACCCTGAAACTCAGCTGTTCTCCCTTACAGTTGCCGAAGACCTTGCCTTCGGGCCTGAAAACCTGGGGCTGTCCCGGGCAGAAGTCAGGGCCCGCGTGGAAAAAGCGCTAAGAGAAGTCGGGCTGGAAAGGTTCAGGGACCATTTTATCTTCACGCTCTCAGGAGGGGAAAAACAGAGGACCGCAATCGGAGGAAACCTGGCAATGCAGCCGGAAATCCTGGTCCTTGACGAGCCAACCTCGGACCTGGACCCTGCAGGCACCCTGGAAGTGCTTGAACTGCTCAAACGGCTGAATGCGGAAAAACAGACCACCCTCATCCTGATAGAGCATAAACTCGATGCTGTTTTTGAAATGGCAGACCGCATGCTTGTTATGGATGAAGGGCGGGTCATTTTTGATGGAAAACCTTTTGAAATCCTGTGCCGCGAAGAAGAAAAACTCCGAAAGCTCGGGATCTACCCTCCCCAGCTAACAGAGATTGCCTGCTTCCTGGGCTTTGCCCCGGGGAATTCAAATATTCCTGCTTATGAAACTCTTCTGAAACGGCTGGCTGAACTTCTGCAGGCGTTTGAGGTCGAAAGCCTGCCCGAAAGCCGGGTGGAAAGAGGATCTGAAATCCTGGTTTCTATGCTGCAGCCGCGGGAAAACCCTCCCCATATCCGGATCGAGCAGCTCTGCTACAGGCATGAGGACGGTTCGGAAGCCTTTGAAAACCTCAACCTTGAAATCAAACATGGGGAATTTCTTGCCCTGCTCGGGCACAATGGGGCAGGGAAGACGACCCTTGCAGGCCACCTTATAGGCTTTTGCAGGCCTGCATCCGGAAGAGTCCTCCTCAATGGAAAAGACATAAGCAGGTATTCCACAGCTCAGCTTTCAAAGCAGGTAGGTTACCTTTTCCAGAACCCGGACTCGCAGATCTTTACCGACAGCGTGTTTGAAGAGGTTTGTTTCGGGCTTGAGAACCTGGGAATGCCTGAAGAGAAAATCAAAAGGCTGGCAGATTCTGCCCTGGAAATGATGGAACTTTCGGCTTACAGAAACAGGCACCCTCACTCTCTCTCACGAGGACAGCGCCAGCGTCTGGCAGTAGCTTCCATTCTTGCCCTTGAGCCGGACCTGCTTGTCCTGGACGAGCCTACCACAGGGCAGGACAGGGGGCACATCCGTAAGTTCCTGGATAAAATCAGGGAACTTAACAGGCTTGGAAAAACCGTGATTCTCATAACCCATGACATGGAACTTGCAGCAGAATATGCGGAGAGGGTTATCGTGATGAAGCAGGGAAAAATCCTGCTGGACGGCCCGACAGCCGAGGTATTTTCAAGCCCTGAAGAACTGGGTGCAGCCGGGCTTATCCCTCCCCTTCCCGCAAGGCTTGCCCTGGACCTCAGGAAACAGGGAATAGACATTCCCCGGCTGCTTACTGTTTCCGAACTGAAAAGCTTTCTTCAGGCCCGCTGCCCTGAGCTTTCGGTTTGCAGGAACACAGAAATTGAAGAAATAACTGCAGAAAAAGAAAGTGGAGAAAAGGTAAGCTTCTTTTAAAGCCTTGCCCCGCTCATTTTTACAGCCGTATCGTAACCAAGCAGTCCCCCGATAAGCCCTCCTGCACACGCAAGTGCGAGCTGAAGCCCTACATACCAGGGCGCATAGGAGATTTTCCACTCAACAGGCGCATAGAGCAGGTAAAAAACAAGGGTTGAGACTACACCTCTTGATATGCCGTAGATTACGGCGGTCAGGCGCCTGTCGGCATAATCCATCCCGAAAAGGATGACCAGGAGGTCAACGACAACCCCTTCGGCAAGGTAGAAACCCAGCCACATGATATGGGAACCCCAGACAACCATACTGATGAGCAGGACACAGGTAAAGAGCAGGGTTGCAGTGCCGGGTTTTCGGACCAGCTGCAGGGCAACCACCATCAGGACAACGGTGGGAATTGCAATGACCAGCCCGTCAAACCAGCCCAGGTTGATGAGCTTGCTCAGGTAGCGGAACACAACGGCAATAACTGCAGCGAGGAGGGCTATGGTTATCAGGTCAACGGTTGAAAAGAGGTCAAGTACTCCTGAGCGTTTTACTGCAGCTAAAACGCCAACAAAAAGCAGGAGGCTTGCCAGGATCGTAAAATATGTCAGCCAGGAGGGCGGGGGTATGAGGCTGACTGTGTGTTCGCTTTGCTGCTCCCCTCCGGAATAGGCGGCTTGAATCGTGAATGTGACATGTTTTTTGAACTCAACAGAAGCAGGAGGTTTCACATCAAGAAGGAGGCTTGCACGTTGTCCGGGAGCCAGTTCCCCGATTTCAGCCGTAATTCTCTGTCCTTCTTTTGTAATGAGATGCGGCTGGGGAGAGATGCTGGTTTCCAGGCCTTCAGGAACTTCAATGAGCACGGTTATGTTGTATAAGGGCTCAGTTCCCGGATTCTCAAGGTTTACCCGGGCTCTTTCCCAGGAATGCCCCGCTACAAGGACATCGGGAGCCAGGTCTTTGTCAAGGGGAATTTCCAGGCTGCACCCGAGGGAGGCGCCAGCTGAGCTCGAAACTGTTTCTGATGCAGAAACACCGGGTGCCCAGGAAGCTGCCAGGATAAGTGCAAGCGTGAATGTGAGAATCCGTCCGTATTTCATGTTTTACCTCTTTTCATCTATCGCTTTTGAATTCCGGTCAGAAGAAATCCTTTTTTCTCAAACCTTCTCCCCAAAACTTTCTCCTCAAACATTTCTCCCCAAACCTTTCTCCTCAAACCTTTCTCCTCAAATCTCATCTCTTCCTGAACCTCAGAACAACCGCCAGGCAGGCAAGAAGAGAGACGACAATTACGGAATACGGGATCTGTCCTCCTTTTGAGGTTTTTTGCTCATGGAGTTTGAGATATTCGCTGTCCGATTCCGATTCGGAAACAAGGACTGCAACACATGGATGGAGATAGCCTTCCTCTCCCCGCTCGAAGCAGAGGGTGCTTTCCGTACCTTTCGGGGAGACCGAAACCGAATACAGGTCGAAGTACTTGCCCTGGGAGGAATTCCCCACATCGCTTCCGATGTTTGCGGAATCGAAGTAGAGCTCATCCCGTTCCCCTTCGGTGCCTGCAACAAGCATAGTGTAGAGGCTTGCATTTTTTCCGGGGGATGTGCCTTTAAAGGTGCTTGTTACCCTGTCCTTTTTATTCGTATAGGCAAGGGCATAGTTGCCTTCGTTGATCCAGAACCTGACAGGAGGACGAGAACTGTTCTCGCAAACGGCAGCCAGGGTGATGCCGTAGGGTCCGCCTCCCGGGTTTTCAGACAGGACCGAGACTTCATTTAACCCGGCACCGAGGGAACTATTGGCATCAAGGCAGTAGAGGGCTGTACCCCAGGCAGAAACATAATCAGGTTCCTGTTTTACGGCAAGTTCTTTCCCGTTGACTGTTACCTGGATACTGTCCCCGCTGTCATAGTTCCAGACCGGGACATAAAGCCTGGCATACCTTACCTCTCCGGGAGGCAGTTCGAAATACTGGAGGTAAGGGTTTTCTCCGGTATACCCGTGCCCGCCGTCGACATATACCTCTCCCCTTACAGCTCCTTCTGCGATTGTATAGGGGGGTATGCCGTCTCCCTGCCAGCCCCCGTTTCCCGAAAAGAAGGGGAGCAGGAGCAGCAGTCCGGCTCCAAGAAGCCCTGCTATTAAGATCTTTTTCCCGGTATCCATGGTAGTGTCTCCTGAAAAACTGCTTGCCTCCCTTTCAAAGCTGCCTTAAAGCCCTTACAGGGTCCAGTTTTGAGGCCCTCCAGGCAGGATAGAGCCCTGAGAGTACGGATACGAGTAAGGAGATCAGGATCCCGGCTGCAAGAATCTTGAAGTTCAGGGCGGTCAGGTGTTCGATGCTTCCTATTTCAAGCCTTGACATCAGGAGAGCCCTTCCCACCCTGTCTATGAGGGTTGCAAAAAGAACGCCAAAAAGGTCTCCTAAAATCCCCCCCAGGGTTCCTATAAACAGGCATTCGGCTAAAAACATCCGCAGGATATCCGACTCCGAAGCTCCGAGAGCTTTTGAAATCCCGATTTCCCGGGTCCGTTCGTAGACCGAGACCACCATTGTATTGACCACCATCAGGCCGCCTACGAGCAGGGAAATACTTGAGAAAAAGGCAAGGACAAGGGTTACTCCGTTCATGATCCTGTTGACCGAGTCGATTTCGTCCTGGGCACTTGAAGTGGAAAGGCCCAGTTTTTCGACCTGCTCCCTTGTTTCGTGGACAAGGGAAGAACTCTCCGCCTTTATCAGGATTCCGTCATAATACTCCTTATTGCTGAGTTCTTTTGCAGATTCAAGCCTCATGAAGGCTCCGGAATCGATTTCATTTCCCGAGGGTTTCAGATAGCCCACAGGAGTAAAAGTTATTTCCCTATCAAGAGGCCTTCCGTCTTCTCCGTAAAGGCGCAGCCTGGCTGTAATCGGGGTCCCAATTCTTGCCCCGTCTATTTTTTCCAGTTTTTCCCACAGGTCACTTCCAATGACGATCCGGTTCTCTCCGCTATTCTCCCCACTATCAAACCAGCTCCCTCCGGCAAGTTCAAGTTCGTTTGCGGGCCTGTAATCCTCCTGGACCCCAAACAATTCAAAATAGTTCCCTGAAGGGCTGACATAGGCATCCTTTACGTAAGGGCAGACCACTTCTGAGTATTCCTTTATTTCCTCCACTTTCGAGTCGCTTATAAGGACAAGTCCGTCCCCCCTGGCTCCCGGGGAGACCTCAATTAAGGTCAGGTCCCGGGACTTCTGGATCTCTTCGATTGCATTGATACGGAGGCCTTCTCCGAAAGAGACAACGGCTACTACCGTTGCCACTCCGATAGCGATTCCGAGGAGAATAAGCAGGGTTCTGAGCTTTTTAAGGCGCAGCTGCCGTATTGCCATTGCGAGCTCTTCAATCAAACTGTTCACCAATCCCATTTTCCAGTTCCTGCAATGGGAGCAGGGGCCAGATCAACGCATATAAAGTTACACAGGCATAAAAGATATGAATGAAAAATATTGCAGACTACATTATTTCATAATACAATATTTAAATTAATTAACATAAATTATGAATATATAACTTTTTTGATTTTTAGCGGAATTTCTCTCCTGAGCAAACCCTTTGCTGAATGTCGCATGTAGTCTCTTCAGACAATCCGGAGTGGAATTATCAGACCTCTTCAAACCTTTATACTGGCTGAATCTTATGCAATCTGCCAGGAATTTGAACTATACAGAAGCGGATATCCCAAAATAGTTCGGAAAAATGATTAAATTATTAATACAAAATTAATTCGATGAGTATAATTAGTTTGACTATGTATGTTTTAGATGTATGCAGATCGGAATTGTGATTCATAACCTCCAGCTTATGGATTCTCCCCAGACAGTAAAAGACATTCTTACCCTTCTTTCCAGGGAAAATTGCATAAATGCCTGCCTCTGCGGCACCATGGGAAAAGTTGCGGCGATTGATGCCGGCCTTGAAGGCCTGATCGAAATGGAACAGTTTCTTAAACCCAGTGCCTGCATAGAGGCTCTTTTCGGGTCAAACGACCTGGTGTGTCTCCTGAACCACGGCCGGGAGCTTCAAACAGGCCGGACTTTCGGAAGGATCGTGGTTTCAAATATAAATAATCCTGAAGAAAAGCCCCTGATCCAGATTGAAAGGCCCGGATGCCTTGATGGTGAACTCATTCCCTGGAACCGGGCAGCAGATCCCCATGCAAAAAAACTCTCCGGCCTTCTTAACCTTAAAATTTCCCCGCCTCCTCTGCCTGTCAACAATATAGAAATAAGCAATCAGGGAAAACGGGTCCTGAGAAGAATCTCAACCTTTCCCGGGGCAAACATAATGGTCGAAGGGATTGTGGTCGGAAAAGCTACTTCCTCGGAGGTCGTCCTTGTAGCCGAAAACGGCTTTCTTACTTCAATGGAAGGAGGAACCATAAAGGAACAGGGCATCGAAATCCTCCATAAGCATGGAGAAAGAGTGCCTGTAGACCTGTCTCTGGCATGGGTAAAAACCGCAGCTTCCCGAAAAAGTCCAGATGTCTGCAAAAGTTTGATTGAAGATCAAACCAAAGGGCTGGCGAAAACCACCCCTTTGAAAAAGAGTTTTTTGCAGGAGAAAACCCTGGAAGGCGGAGTTAAGGTTATTCTTATAGACCACTGCGCAGAGCGTTCATTTGAGCTGATAGGAGGGGCAGGGCTTGCCATCACTGTTGGAGATGACACAACAGAGCTTGCAGGAAATATCCTGTCCAGATTTGGAATCCCTGTTCTGGGGATTACTGACGGGGACTGTGACGAACTTGCAACTGCAGTGAACTATGCCCCGGGGTCTCTGGTCCTGCATCTAAAGCCCGGAAAGGACGACGAGTTCGGGAGAAAGCTTCAACAGGACCTCTTTTCAGGAGAATATGCTGCTTTTTTTGAAAATATTGGAAGTTTGGAGCTGAAGGTAATCAGTCTTGCCGAAAATTCTCTGGAATCAATCTCCAAATACTGAACCTTTGCCTGTACTGACGCTAAACCCGGGAAAATCCGGAAAACAGGGAAAACCAGGAAGAGCCAGGAAAACCAGGAAGAGCCAGGAAAACCAGGAAAAGCTGGGAAAACCAGGAAATACCATAAAACCCTTTAAATGGACCAAAAAACTCTGAAACATCCTAAAAACCCTAAAAACCCTAAAAACTCAAAAAAATATCCCTTACCCTGTAAAAATCAGGATTTTTCGGATTATTGTGAGCCTGAGGCGGGAAAGAATAGAATAAAGTATTAAGAAGATGGAAGTTAATATTTCCTAAAATAATTAGCACAAAATATGTGCTAAATTAAATAATAATATGTTATATTTTATAATATGAAAAACAAAAACAAATGCTTTTAATATAAGAATATCGAGATGTGTGATATTTAAAAATAAATTCTGGAACTGAACATAAATTACAGGGTAACTGAAAATACATTATAATAACCGGAAGCTCAATTTAAGATGTAGAATCAGGCATGAATAAGCAGGCATGAATAATCAGGCATAAATACAAAATAATTTTTAATTGCAGTCCGATCATAATGAGGACCTGGAAATCTTGAGGTTTGCGAATGAGAATGAAAGTTGTGTTATTCCTCCTCGCTCTTATGTTCTCGATGCAGGCTGTTGCTGCTTCTGATATAGGGGTTGGGGTAAGCCCCGGAAATCTGAGTTACAGGCTTGCTCCGGGAACTTCGGCAGAGCAGTCTCTGTATGTGATAAACACAGGGACTGAAACTGCAACGTATAACATTTTCGTAGATGAAAGCACTTATGAGAGCTGGTTTACATTTTCTGTCTCTTCTTTTGAGCTGAGAGCAGGGGAGAATAAGGAAGTTAAGGTAATGCTCAGCGTCCCGTCTTCGGCTGAAGGGGATGTGGACTGCAAGATAAAAGTCCCATGTACCGTACCCGGAGGAGATGTTGGAACAGGGATTATAATTCCTGTCCACATAGAGCTTTCAACCTCTGAGGAGAGTTCTTCCAGAACGAGCTCTTCCGGCGGCAGTTCTTCTGGAGGGGGAGGAGGTTCCCCAGAACCTGCCAGCAATATAGAAGCCAAAGAGCTCTCACAACAGTATGTAGCAAGCGGCAGCCGAATCAGGTTTAATTTCGCACAGGAAGCCACCTGCGTAAAGTACGTTGAGTTTGATGCAAAAAAGAGCCTCGGGAAGATCACAACCGTTGTTGAGCAGCTCAATGAACGGTCCACCCTTACCCCGGTTTCACCTGATGGTGAAGTCTACGGCTACATGAACATCTGGGCTGGAAATGAAGGTATTGCAACTCCGGAAAATATCGAAAATGCCGTGGTCGGCTTCAAGGTGGACAAAAGCTGGATCAGTGAAAACGATATCGACTCGAATTCAATTACCCTTTACCACTACAACGGTGAGAAATGGGAGCCTTTGTCTACGACAAAAGTGGAGGAGGACGAAGGATATCTTTATCTGGAAGCCGAAACTCCGGGCTTTTCTCACTTTGCTATAACAGGTAAGAACTCGAATGAAGCTGAAAAGGATACGGGGCTGGCTCCAATTACAAGAGCAGGTGAAAAATTGAAAGATACTGCTGAAAACCTGGAGACAACCGCGGTCAAGAGCTTTGAGGAAAAAGGTCCCGGTGTCCTGGCAGAAATTGAAGGCTATGAAGAGAAACTTCGAGAGCTTTACCTGAATTTGATTCGCTTCCTGCAGGAGAAAAGCAGGTTTTCTCAGGATTGATTATAAAGAGGCGGGAATAACATTTATTCCCGGAAAGCTTTGGATTCCGCCCTTACATGGAGAAAAAATGTATAGCCTGAAACAGAGTTCTATGTTGGTGTAAAGCTAAGGTCTGTTACCCGGATAAATAACTATAACTAAAAAAAATGTGTTTTTATTTATGTCGCTTCCGCCTGCTGAAATTTCCACAAATGGACGTCTCCTATTATCTCTTCTTTTTCAGGCGGAAGCAGCTCTTCGACCGTATTTTTTACCTGGGATGAAGAAGGCCAAAACCGGGAAATCATTCTGCGTGTTGTGAGCCTGGAATCCCTTACAAGAAGACCATTTGAAGAAAAGAAAGAAAATGGTGCCGGAAGAAAAAAGAGCACCTTTGACTTTTTTGACTTTCATCCTTACTTTTAACCTTATTTTTGACTTTACTTTTGACTTTACTTTTAACTATGTTGTCATTTAATTTTTACTGGGCTTATACTGCAACTTTTTCTCTCCCTCTCTTTTTATCCCAGATATATTACACCAGCTACCCTTTAGCTGCCCTTCGCATTCTCTTTGTCACTACCTTTTACACTGCCTCTGACCAGTTGCAGTAGTTGCACTTGTAGTCAAAGTAGTTCGCCGAACAGAACTTGCAGACCCTGGCTGGAGAATGTGCCTGCTGCTTGTGGAGCGCAATGATATTGGTCATAAGCGTTGCAGTAACAGGCTCGCTTGTCAGGAGGCAGGGGAAGTCTGCCAGGCGCATGAGGGCCGAGAAACGGACCGTGATCGCACAGGCCGGATAGGTGTAACGCTGAGGGTTTTGCAGGACTTCGTTTCTTTCAATGGGGCTAAGGTCTATGGGTACACCCTGTACAATGCACCCGGCACCTCTTGGAATATGGTCAATGATCCGTTCACCCTTTTCAATCAGGTCAATGAAATCCACGTTATGCAGCTCAGCTGCCGCCCCGCGCCTCGGGTTGGTCAGCACAAGGTTGTGGAAGCGTTTGACCAGCAGGTCAAGCACCATCATGGTGGTAAACCCGTCCATCCAGAGGATTTTGGTGACTGCGGCGGCTGTTGCATCCGTGCCGATAGTCAGAGGTGAGTATTCGTCCCTGAACTTTCCTTTTGCCCGGTTCATGGTACTCTCCAGGACGTCCGTGACAGCGTTGATAACTGCCAGCACGACATCGTCCTTAGTCATGTTGTACATGGACTGGGAGATGTGGTGGGCTACGTCGCCTACTCCGTAAGCAGGTACAGTCACAATGTTTCCGTAGAAAACGTCAGCATTCATGGCATCCTTTACGGTTTTTCGGATCCGCTGCTTATATGTCTCCATATACTTCCTGGTGTCAAAGGATGTATGCCCTTCTTCTTCCATGAGCTTTACCTGAGCATCTACCGGAGACTCGTAGACCATCTTGAGCATATCAATTTCTTCTTTTATGGCTTCCGACGGAGTTTTTCCATCTTCTACCGCGATCTGGAACTTCGCCCCAACTCCATAGGACGTGTTCATTCCCCAGGACTTTGAAGACAGGATCGTACGCTTGTGCTCCACAGGGATGTCCATCTTCTGGAGGATCCTGTTCACGACATTGCTCGTGCTTCCGGGCACAAAGGCAAAGTCTACGACACAGGTCGGACCGTAGAAGCCCCCGTACCGGCGGATTGACTCTTTTCCTATCAGGGCTTCGGATTTTCCTATTTCCTCCACGAACTTCATGACCGATTCATGGAAAGCCGGGTCCTCTTCATAGAGGATCTCGAGGATCGGAGGGGTCTGGTAATGCTCTACAAAAGGATCATCTTCAGGCCTGACCGTGTCCGTAAGGCCTGTAAGGGTCTCGTAATGGGTGTTTACAGAATCGATGTGCAGGTCGAAGACTTCCCTCGACTGCTCTCCGATCGGCTTCATTTTGTTTACTGCGTCTACGTAGGGTTTTGCATCCTTTACTTTGAACTCGGTACCCCGCTTTTTATTAATCACTCCCACAACGGCTTTCTGGGCCCCTACAGCCTCGTCTGCCATCTTATTATACATTTCCTGAACTTCAACTTTAAGCTCTTCTTTCATATTCACTCCCCAAAATTACTTTAAAGCTGCCAGGACATCTTGAGGGATCCCAATACCCTTAAAAATCCAGAAATTCAGACCTTAAAAGCCTGATAACTCAAATCCAATGGCCAGATTCAACAGAAATAAATCCCCCATACTAAAAACCAACGATATCCGATCCAGATAATTTTCTGTTATTAATCTTCTGGATTCTACAGCTAATTATATATGCTCAATTTTATACTATAATTCTTTTTTATTATATAATAGCTTGATTTAAAGAGTAAAGCTTGATTCAAAGATTCAGAAACTGAAATAGAAGGCTCAAATTGTTAGCTATTTTCAGACATTGTATCTGAAATACTCATACATTAGCTCTTGGAGAAAAAATAAACAGAAAAGTCAGCAACCACATAAAAAACAATGTCGAATCTGTAGAAACCCCTCCGGAAAACAGGTGCTAACCTGTTCAAATCCAGAAATTATTTGCCTCAGCTTAAACCCCTCAGCTAATGTTTGTTATCCAGATAAGCGGATTTAATTCAGCAGCGCGTTTGCGAAGACATTTACTTTTCCTGTTTTTCTTTTTTCCTTCCAATTTTTTGAGTTATTAAACAGGCTCGTTCCCGGAACCCTGATAATTTCAATTTCTTTTTTTCAGCACTGGATAACCCTTATTTTTTCCAATAACTTCGAAATATACCGCAGTCAAAGTCAAATATAAATAAGACAGTGCCGTACTTTCTATTACAACGCTGAATAATTTTTTTTCCGGGCTTATTCCCGAATTCCGGCATGAAAAAGCCACAGATAATTGTCCCTGTTCACAGGATCAAAAAGAGGGGGATTTCATATCAAGAACCAGATCAAGAACCAGATCAAGAGAATCTTTATAGTTTGCTTTGTTTTGCTGGCAGTTTCCCAGGCAGGAGCAGCCAGCCCTGTTGCAGAGTACCTGAAGCTCAGCACGGACGTAAATAACGGGTATGCCATTACCACTGTTGAAGAAAAGCTTTCCAACCCGGCTGATACGGCAGTTGAAGACAGGTTCAGTTTCCTGATCCCGGAAGAGGCTTTCATTTCGGGCTTTTCCCTAACCATTGACGGAAAGGAATACACGGCTGAAGTCCTGGAAAAAAAAGAAGCTTCCCGGAGGTTCGATACTGCAGCCTCGGAGGGAAGGGCCGCAGGGCTGCTTGAAACTAAAGAACAGAACCTTTTTTCCTATGCCCTGAGCTTTGAACCGGGGCAGAATATTACTGTTAAACTGACCTATGAACAGGCTCTCAAGAAAACCCTCGGGGAATATGAACTTGTTCAGTTCCTGGACAGCGGAAAGTCAGCAGGAGAGCTCTCGGTAACCGTAAATATCAATTCGGAAAATCAGCTCACCCGCCTGGAAGCCCCGGATTTCCCGGAAGCTGAGGTCGAATACCTTTCAGCAAACAGGGGACAGGTAAGATATGAAACGGACTCCCTCCCACCTTCGGAACTCAGGGTCGTGTTTGAGACTGAAAACCCACCCCTGAACGGGAACATGCTGTTTTACGAAAATGGGAGTGAAGGATACTTCATGCATATCTTTTCTCCTGGAGAAGAAGACCTCGGGACCTCAGCCATGAGCAAGGAAATAATTTTCGTACTCGACAAATCCGGCTCTATGGAAGGGGACAAAATCGAGCAGGTAAAGGAAGTTTTCGGAAATATCATTGAAGACCTGCCGCCAGGGGACTATTTCAACATAATTTTCTTTGATTCCACGGTACAGAGCTATTCCGGGACCCTGATGGAAGCAAATCCGGAAGAAAAGGCAGGGGCCCTGGACTTTGTAAACAACCTTGATGCAAATGGGGGTACGAACATTAACGAAGCCCTGCTGACAGCTCTCGGGATGTTCAGCCCGGAGAGTGAAAGGGTTCCGATCATAGTCTTTTTGACCGACGGGGAGCCTACCGAGGGCGTTGTTTCACCTTACGCAATCCGCCAGAACATAAAGGAGGCCAATACCGCACAGGTCTCGATCTTTTCGATCTCCTTCGGGATCGATGACGAAAGCAACTACCACTTCCTGAAAGCTATGAGCCTTGAAAATTACGGGACCGCGGAGTGGTTCTCTCCTGAAGCCAGCGCAGCCGAGGAAATAGGCAGCTTCTATGAAACGATCTCAACTCCCCTGATCACGGACATGGACTTCTTCTACGGGGGCGAGGTCTCGGAGCTCGTAAACACCGGGGAGAAAAACCTCTATGCAGGTTCGGATGCGATAGTCTTAGGAAAATACAGCACAGGAGCAGGGAGCATCCGTGCGGACGTCTCCGCAAGCACCAGGCTAGGGGACCGGGATTTCTCAAAAGAATTTACTGTGACCCCGGAAGCCGCAAATTCCTTCATTCCCAGGGTCTGGGCTTACACGACCATAAATTCCCTCCTTGACAGGATCGAAGTCGAAGGGGAAAACGAAACCCTGGTTTCCGAAGTAACGGACCTGGCTCTTGAATTTGAATTTGTGACACCCTACACTTCTCTCTTTGTGGAGGTGCCTGAATTATCCAGTCCTGAAGCCGACGGTGGAGAAGAAACGGTTTCTGAGATGCCGGAGGGAGAGCCAGCTACAAAAGACGAAATGGATGCTCTTTCAGGTAGCCAGATACAATCCACCCAGGCTTCACCTTATGAGGGCGAAATGGTAATTGAAGAGTCCTCGGTATATGAAGAGCCGGTGGCAGGAATGGAAGAAGTTGCAGAAGAAGCTACACCTGGATTTGGGGCTCTTTTCACCTTTGGAGGACTTCTGAGCATTGCTTTTTTACTTCAGAGGAGGAAGAGCTAAAAAAAGTTAATCGAAAGGAAAAAGGCATTTTTTTCTTAAAGAAAGGAAGCAAAATCCCCTTTCCTATTTTTTAAAGCTTTTGGAAGGTTCTGAAAAGACAAAAATCAGGATATAGGATAAGCCAATAATGGAGATCCCAGGATAAAATTTCAAATCCCAATTATTCACAAGTTGATCTCAGAATCTTTGCTCGAGTTCAATAGTTTTGCTTAAACACCTGATTGTCCGATCCGTGTTCTTATGCAGGATGCCTGTACCGCCTGCTTCTTCCCATTCGCGGATATTATCGGAGTTGTCATCGATCAGGACCCTTGAGGTTCCGGACTGGAGAGCTTTTTCCGGGCGGAAACAGAGGATTGCATTGTTAGCGTACGGGGTTCCGAGTTCTTTTTTCAGCCAATCTAGTTTTCCTTTTCTGGCATTAACGAGAGCAATTTTTCGGTCCGGATTGGGGAGGGCAGAAAGGATTGTAGGATGTAAGCCGGAACTTTTCAGGAAGCAATGAAGTTCCTTGCCTCCAGCCATCCAGGGCATATCTGACCAGAAACCGGCTCCTGCAGCTGTAATGTGCCTCCAGAAACGTTCCTTGTCGGCAGTGTACCAGAACATCATGTGTTCACCCAATCGCTCGCATGAGCCTGTAAAATCCGTAAGTACTCCATCCATATCCAGAAAAACCTTCAGCCCTGGATCCTGTCCGGAAAAGGGTGAGACAGGGGAATTGTCTGGAGGGGCAGGGTGAAAACTAAGAGAGTTGCCCTGAACCGTACTGCTCTGAACAGGATAACCCTGAAAGGAACCATTTTGAGCCTGGCTACTCTGGACTGGATTACTCTGACCATAATCAACAGGAGTTGAGTTGATCTTTACGGAACTTTTCCTTGTAAACCTGCGCTGATCAACATAAATGGACATGACAACCGTTCCTTACCTTTTCTGGCGGAAAATAGTTTCCTACTTCTTTATGTAATGAATCATAAAAGTATTTTATCACTCCAGAAATATTAAAACCTTTCTACAGTAGTTGATTGGATTGAGATAAGAGTAAAAAGAAGAGAAACGGACCTAAAAAACTGAGAGGTAATTTTCTAGAATCCGAATTAGAACACCCGTAGCCCTGGGGGCTCAATATTCGGATTCATGCTCCAGAATTCAGAATAATCCCTGAGAACCAGCTTCTGAAGAATTTCTATAGCGTCTGATCTTCAACTTTTTATGAATGGGAGTTTAAAAGCTTCTTCAACGGTCATAATTGGAGACACCTTTCCGCTGTGGTGAGTCAGCATTTGTGGTCTTAAGAAATCAGAGATCGCATTAAAATTATCAGCTTCGAGGACAAAATAGAAAGTATGCTCATTAGGGCTGACATGTGCCCCGTGTACTTTTATAGCCAGTACTTCACTCAATTTCCTCATTTCCTCAACCCATTTTTTTCCATCGGCCTGGTATTTATCTCTTGCGAAACAATGTTCTGGTGTATGCGTAAGGGTTGTCATAAATAATATGTTTTCATTCCCCATTAATTCAATGTAATGTACATATTCATAAATATTTATAAAAATAGGCGAATATATAGAAATTCCGAAAAAATATTTCAATCCTCTCGAACAAGTACCAGAGTTTTTGCTATTTTGTCGTACAGTCCCTGCTTATTCTCTGTGAAAAAAATGGGCAAAAACCCTGCGAAGAAAGGAAGGGAAGCCAGAACCTTTCATCTGTTTTTATCTTTACGAGCTTGTTTCAAAACTACCTCTAATCTCTCTGAACCAATGTTTCTGAGTAGATAAACAAGATCAGTAGAACTAAGAGCCTATCCGAAAAGTGTTGTGACCTACTGTAACTTTTACAATTGGTGATATACACGACCGTAACAGATACTCGATATTATGGACCTATTATAGAGAATTTCGATAAACCTCCGCTGAGAGTACACATTAGGGGGGGGATTCAAATCTCACTAAATTAATTTTAATTTATGAAAACCTTTACTGATTTTGCTCTTAAAGAAGAATACAAACGCATTCAATTGGTTGGAGATAATCTTTCTGAACTTGAATCCTTAATTGGCTGGAAACCTTTTCGTGTGATTTTAGAACCTATGTATGTAAACAAAACTGCTTCAGGCGGCAGGCCTGAAGCTGACTTCATTGTAATGTTTAAAATGCTTGTTTTACAGCAATGGCATGGTCTTTCTGATCCTGAGCTTGAGAAGCAATGTATTGACCGCCTCTCTTTCAGGAATTTTCTCGGCTTTCCTGATTTTATCCCAGACAGTACCACTGTCTGGTCATTCAGAAAGAGAATCCTCGATAACGGAAAGGAAGAGGAAATCTGGGGAGAGTTACAAAGGCAATTTGATTCTCTTGGTTTGAATATCAAAAAAGGAAGATTCAGGACGCTACTTTTGTTCCCGCTGGGTTGACTGCAAAAAAGCTGACAAAAGTGCCCATATGAAAAAAAAGAGAAGGGTGACAGGGTTTGCCTGCCATTACTTTTTGCTAACACAGATCTGTATCTTCCTTGTATTACCTCCAACGCTTTGGGACGATTACTTTCTTGGTCGAAACGACTACTTTCCTGGCTGAAACGACTACTTTCTTGGTTGCAACATCTGACTTTTCGCCGTTGACAACAGTTAATTTCACAAGATATGTGCCTGCACTCTTATATGTGTGACTTGGTTTTGACTCGGTGCTTATTGCACTCCCGTCTCCAAAGTCCCACTTTATTGAGGCTGCATTGATGGATTTATCTGTGAACTTAACTGTGAGAGGAGCACGCCCAGTCAGAGGTGTTGCTGTAAAGATTGCTTTTGGAAAGCCTCTAATCGGTTTCCCAGTGACAGTTATTATCTTGCTTACGCTATCAGTACCATTTGTATTGCTTACATTCAGAATAGCAGTAAATGTCCCTGCAGTAGCATAGGTATGGCTTGGATTTGCATCGGTAGAGGTAACCCCATCGCCGAAGTCCCAAATCCTTCCGGTTGCTTCAAGGGACAGGTCGTTAAACTGGACAGATAGAGGAGCAGAACCTTTTGTCGTATTGGTACTGAAGTTCGCTACAGGAAGTACTGGTACTGGTTTTTCTGAAACCGTTATTGCAGCTAACTTTGAATCTGTACCGTTTTCATTGGTTGCTGTCAGATTAACTGTATAGATTCCAGGATTGGTAAACTCATGAACTGGATTTCTATCTCCAGAGTTACTTCCGTCTCCAAATTCCCAGTTTACAGAAGTTGCATTTTCTGAACTGTCGGTAAACTGTACAGATAGAGGAGCATAACCTTCAGTAACATTGGCGCTGAAATCCGCTACAGGAATTACTGGTACAGGTTTTTCTGAAACCGTTATTGTAGCTAACTTTGAATCTGTACCGTTTTCATTGGTTGCTGTCAGATTAACTGTATAGATTCCAGGATTGGTAAACTCGTGAACTGGATTTCTGTCTCCAGAGTTACTTCCGTCTCCAAAGTCCCAGTTTACAGAAGTTGCATTTTCTGAACTGTCGGTAAACTGTACAGATAGAGGAGCATAACCCTCAGTAACATTGGCGCTGAAATCCGCTACAGGAAGTACTGGTACAGGTTTTTCTGAAACCGTTATTGTGGCTAACTTTGAATCTGTACCGTTTTCATTGGTTGCTGTCAGATTAACTGTATAGATTCCTGCTAAATAGTAGGTATGTACTGGGTTCTGATCTTTTGAAGTATTACCATCCCCAAAGTCCCATGCCCATGAAGTTGGTGCACCTGTACTGTTGTCAGTAAAACCAACGTTCAAAGGTGCTATTCCTGAGGTAACATTACTGCTGAAGTCTGCAACAGGGGGTATTGAAGCAGGTTCTGGAGTTACAAGAGGCAGGTAATCCGAGTAGACGCTGCCTGTTATATTAGTATAAGCAGAATCGGAAATTCCGTCCCCATCTCCATCCACTGCAGTTTGTGAAAATCCTGTGCCATCAGGTTTCCCCCAGAAATTGCCTCCTATATAAGGTCCGCCTACAATATTAGTACCTGCTGTTTTTGTAGTACTGTAAGAGTTTCCTATTCCGTTTCGAATGGTCATATTAATGTTATTGAAGTAATTATTGTAAACGCGGTTTTTGTCGCTGAGGCCGCAAATAAAGAGACCGTAAACACTGTTACTTTGGACAGTGTTACTTGAGATGATGTTCCCGTCAGACGTGCCTAAATAAACTCCCCTCTGATTATCCGAAGCTGTGTTTCCAGAGATGGTATTGCCTGTGGAACCTTGAAGTGCAATCCCGTATTCTCCACTATTAGCAACATTATTCTTTGATACCGTATTCCCGTTGGACATCAGGAGATAGACCCCACGCATGTTATTCAAAAGTTTGTTGTTCTCAATTATACAGTTACTGCATGAGGACAGATTAATTCCTGCGTAGGGGGATCTGGTTGCTCCACTAATCTCGAATCCATTGATTTTTATGTTATTTCCCTGCAGAAGGAGCACATTAGCGCCTGTACTCCTGGCTTTAATTATCGTATTATCAGGGTTTCCAGATTCTGACCGGATTGTAAGATTGTCTTTGCTTACTTTGAGATTTTCGGTATAGGTCCCAGGTTTTACGGTTATTATATCACCTGAAGTCGAACTATCCAGGGCTGTTTGTATCGAACTTCCCGGCTTGACGAAAATCTCAGCCGCTGTTCCAATACCTGATATTAATGCTAAAATGAGAAAGGCAAATAGTAAAGTGGTTAATTTTTTTATTCTAATTCCTCCCAATTCAAAAAATTATGTGTGATTTGTATAGCAATGTAAATATGTTCATTCTGTTCTATATGGACGTACAAATGTAAATCGTGCGTTATTCAAAAAAATTAATCATCCGTCGTAAATTCCTTCGAGTAAATTATTTTTAGTGGAGGATGAATATAAACCAATATAAATATTCGGATTTTAAATGAGATGTATATATAATAACTGGTGCATAAATTAAATAGAAAAGAAGTTATTTATTTTTAAAGGAATGATTTCGGGCTCTGTAGGAATGCTTTAAATCGAGTTTTTACACTGTATTTTTATAGTCAGTGTGTTATAATATAAATCTTTATTATTATTTTCACAAAAACGAAGGAACGTTCAAAGCAGACTCAATTATACCTTTAAGGGAGAGAGAAAAAGGAATAAAATCGGGGGAAAATATAGTAGAACTTATGCACTTGAGGAGTGAAATCAAGTATTTGCGGCCTCGCCAAAATAACTATGATTTAGACCGTAGAGTGTTTTCTGCGTATGATTTTCAGTTCAACTGCGTAAGTCCTATATAGAAAACAATTGTATCTGGTCTTTAACAACGTAAGATATAATCAAAGGAACATAGTGGAGACGACGTTTTTTGTTATCTAGAGGAAGTTTGGAGAAGTACTCAGGGCAAGAAAGTTCCGTAATCAAGTAAAAGAAGTAAAACTTAAAATCATAGTGTATAACATAAACAAAAAGATTGTAGAAATAATTTGCATTAAATTAAGGAATCTACAGAGCCGATATATTTAAACAGCTCATTACATTATCCAGTTAGTTTACGAGGCATAACATGAAAATGAAAAATACGTCAATAAGTCTGGTTTTATTCCTTACTATAGGAATTATAACCATAGTTTCTTTTTCACTCGGCTGTACAGAACAGGGGGAAAATTCTTCTAAACCTGTAGAAAACATTTCCCTGCAAACTGAACCTGTAGCAAATACATCTGAGTCTGTAGTAAATATTCCCCAACAGCCAGAACCGATAGAAAATATTTCCTCTCAATCTGGATCTTCTGGAGGTGCTTCCTCTCAGTCTGAATCTTCTGAAGATATTTCCCAGCGGCTTGAACCTATTACAGCTGATAATATTACCAGTATCAAATGGTTTTGGGGAGGTTACAAGCATTCTGACGAGTACACTCTGGTACCTAACCCTGAGAATTACACTCTTGCCTTCTTCTCTGATGGCACATGTTATGTCAAAGCCGAATGCAACAGTGGCAGTGGAAGCTATACCCTGGAAGAAAATAATCTCACCATTGATTCGACTGCCATAACGCTTATGGCATGCGGCCCTGATTCCATGGATCCTGAATATATGGAACTCCTAGCAGGTGTAAAATCAGCGACTATTGAGGATGGACAGCTGATCCTGTATTCTAGTGAAGGCGACACAATGTTCTTTACCAATGGAGGACAGGCTGAACAGTAAAGTTTGACTTTGTAGTAACTTTAGTAGAGGCTCAAATTTTATAGAGCTCTTTTTTCTTTTTTGCCACCCTAGTTTCTCCACCTGAGTCTCGTTTCGGGGGCGGAGAGAGTTTTTTCTTCCTGTTTTTTACTTTTTTGGTTAGTTTTTCATTTTAATGGAGATTTGTATTCACAAACATGGCAAATCACTCGCGAAGACGATTTTAAGGAAAATATAATAGATGTACACGATGTTGACCCTTCGGAGAATGTTGATTATCGATTGAGGCTAGGCATAAATACAATTGGTATAAGGGATAATACAGGTTCTATTCCAGATTTTTTCGTATTTCCTTATCAGGACTATTTTTTTAAAAGGGTTGTTTCATTAAGAGGGTTTATAACTGTTCCCTCTTATTAAAAGGAATATTTATAACTGTTACAAAACTAATTCAGATTGATGGAAGGAAAAATGAAAAAATACCTGAAAATTACCATTTATACCCTGTTAACCCTATTCATACTTATTTTTATATCAGGTATTCTGGTTTTTTCTAACCCTTTTTTCATGAATACACACATCAATTTGCTTGTCAAGCACAGCGGGACCGACCCTCACGAATTTAAGTTTGAGACTTACACAAAAGAAGAATTCGCGCTGGAATACTTAAATGTCTCATTAAGCCCTGAAGATGACTTTATAGAGCTTTTCGAGAGCCATTACGGGACTGCCAATAAAAAAGATGAATTTTTGGTGGTCACTTATGACATCCCGGACCCCGGGGACAATTCCACCTATACGCTTTACGGGATAAACAAGTATGCCGATCTTGTCTATGTAAGTACCAGAAAAGCACACTGGGCCGATGGAAAAAGAGGCGGAGCTTTTCGTAAGGATATAATACCGCCGGAAGATCCGGGAAGGGAATGAGCGAGAAATGAATACAAAAAAGCTTGCTTTTTACCTCTGGCTGCTCCTGGTCGCAGGAGGGATAACGGCATATTTCCTCTATCCGGATGAAATAAACCTCCTTTTCCTGGAAGACCTTTCCGAAGAATACCATTACGTAGCCCTGGTTATCTATTTCCTGCTCCTGTCCGCCAGAGGCCTTTCAATGATCCCTTCAACCCCTCTCCTCCTGGCAGGAGTATTGATCTTCGATCCCCTGGAACTCTTTATCGTAAACATGGCAGGGATACTTAGTTCCTCTACCATAGTGTACTATTTTTCAAAATTCCTGGGCTTTGATTCCTATTTTGAAACAAAACACGGAAAGTATGTCCAAAAAATAAGGAGTGGTCTCACCGACAAAGAACTCCCGGTAATTGTCGGCTGGAGTTTTTTCCCGCTTGTACCCACGGATTTGATAGTTTATGTCGGGTCAAGCCTGAAAATACCTGTGCTCAAGTGTCTGCTGGGTGTTTTTGTGGGAGAATCCGTACTCAACGCATTTTACATTTTTTCGACAAATTTGATCCTGAAGCTTTGAAATTTTAATCATGGCAAAAATAAGCAGCAGGATTTCCTGAAAATTTCAATCCTGCATGAAGCTCATAAAATCACACGAACCCGGTAAGTAATTGTCAAATCAGCAGATTTGTCAAATTAACAGGTAATTGTCGAGTCAGCAAATAATTGTCAACTGAGTAAGTAATTGTCAAATAATGCTCCTTTTATATCTCTATCCATAGTAAGCGAAAATCAAAGGATGAGAGCCAGTGAAAAACCGCCCAATCTTCCCCCTACTTCTGATTATTATCTGTATTGTTGCTGTCATTTCCGGCTGCACTGAACGTAATGGAACCGGTTCCGATAAATTCAACGAAACTTCGGAAGAGGAAAGCCAGCAAATTGCCGAAACCTATGTCAGAAACCTGGATTCCTACAGGGAATATAACTTAACCGAACCGATCCTTGTAGAAACCGTGACCCTTCGTTGCCCTTACTGCTGGGAGTTCGTCTACAGGTTCGATCTTATTTCTGAAAAAGATCCTGTTGTAATCGATACAGCTACAGTGAACGTCACAGTGATCGAAGGCGAGGTTGTAGATTCGGTCTATGCGCAGGGAAGCAAAGAGTAAGTGAAATTCAAGTTAATTCGCTTCGCTCAAGAGGGCTAAATTATTATTTCTGAGCTGTACAAACTTATTCGTTTCACCTGCGTTCTTTCCATGCTTGACGCAGGAGAGCGGTTTTTCTCAAAAAGACACTAAAGAAGAAAAAAGAATAAACAGAGGCAAAGTAAAAGCTGCGAGAACGCTTGTGAATCCGGGAGAGAACCCAAAAGGTCAAAGTGGCAGATATTTCAGTCTTATTTTCTCTTTCAAACCTGTATTTCTTTCTTTTTTGCAGGGCCGCCAGACAGGCTGGCGGAGGCTTTTGGAGTTCTGTGAATACAAAACGGTTATTGGGGCTAAGAAAAATAGGCTCTTAAGCTGGGGGGGCCATTTCTTCAGTATTTTATCTCTTTTAATTGCGGGGTTGGTTTCCGGTTATTTCTGAAATGGCTGATGGCTGGCCTTAATCCCGTGAGGTACGGGATAGAAAAGCTGAAAGATCCCCTCCCGGATTCCGGAAGAGATCAGACAATTAATCAAGAACAACCGGGATAAAGAAAGAGGATAAAGGATGAAATAAGGAAGATAAAGAAAGAGAATGAAGATCAAGGATGGAGGAAGAGATTAAAAGGAGTAGAAGAAAGAGGATAAAGGATGAAATAAAGGATGAAATAAAGGACGAAATAAAGGACGAAATAAAGGACGAAATAAAGGACGAAATAAAGGATGAAATAAAGGACGAAATAAAGGAAGAGGATCAAAAAGGGAAAGTAAAGATGAAGAGGACCTCTGCCTCCTCCTCTATCTCATCTGTTTTTTCTTTTAATTTATCATTAAATTTTATCCATTAGCTTTTTGATATCTGCCTTGATATCCGAGGCAAGCTTTTTCGCGCTGTCTCCAGTCGTGTCAACCAGCTTTTCAACCTTGCCGGTAATGTTCTTTACCTCGTCTTTTACATCAATGGACTTTATTTCCCCGGATATTGACTTTATTTCCCCATTTATGCTCTTTGCAAGTTTCGAGGCTTCATCCCCTGTCTTTTTTGCAAGGCTGTCAACATCATCCCCTATCTTCCCAACTTTTTCCTGAATATTGAAACCTTTTTTACCGGTTTCTTTTGTTTCAGTTTCAACTGCTTTTGCCATATAAACCCCTTTGAATGTTCAATAATGATAATAGTTTTCTCCCGTGAGGAGAGCCCGTTTTTTAGACACTTACATATTAGCATCCAGAATTATAACATTATCCTTGAAAGTTAAGTTTTCTCCGGGCTTTGTAAAAGAATATTTTTGGGTAAGAGGCCAGCAGGAGGAAATCAGGAAAACTGGGACCAGCTCTGAGTCATCTCACCTTTTTACATACAAAACAATTTTATATCCATAGAACTAAACATCAATCTGCAATTTTCAGTCCTTCCCAAGTCAACGCTGTAAAACCCATGGTGGTCAAGGCTGGTTTTTGAAATAAATTCCATTACGCTACAAGCTTATAAACTATAAATTAAAATAGTATGCTTGTAAAGAGTAAGGAAGTTCAACAAATTCAAAGAGTGTATCAGGTCAGGCAGAGATTCCCGGAAAGAAGAGGAAGGATCGGTAAATATAAAAACACGGCTTCTGTAAGTATCCCCTGCAAGCTGAGAAATCAGAAACCTGATAAGATACATTTTTCAGTAGAGAATGGATCTCCGGGACAGAATACCTCCATAAAAATGATAGAGGAGACATGCAGACCTTAGTTATATGCATAGACAGGGATAACGACCTGGGCGAAAAAGCAAAAATGGGAACTCCTATAGTAGGGAGGGAGGCAAATGTTCAGGCAGCAGTTGCACTCGGGATTGCTGACCCCGAGGACTCGGACACAAATACGATTTTCGGAGGAATCCGGATCCTTGACGAGCTTCGGGAAAAAGGAGTTGATGCTGAGATCGTTTCTTTTGCAGGAGATAAGAACGTCGGGGTGATTTCCGACCAGAAGATCGCCGAACAGCTCGAACTCTATCTCCAGATGAACGAAGTAAAGAGAGCAGTCTTTGTCTCGGATGGGGCAGAGGACGAAACCCTTGTCCCTATAGTGCAGTCCAGAATGAAAATTGACTCCGTAAAACGTATTGTCGTTATGCAGAGCGAAAATCTGGAAAGCACATATTATATTCTCAAACACGCCTTCAGCGACCCCAAGATCTCTCAGACTTTTTTCGTGCCTATAGGCCTTGCTTTTCTTATTTATGCCATCTTCCTGCTTGCCCACTACCCCGAAGGAGCAGTTGTGGGAATTCTTGCCGCTGTCGGGCTTTACATGCTGTACAGGGGCTTCGGGCTCGATGATATTGTTGCCCTCGAAAAAGAAAGACTCTGGGATGCTTTCCTTGAGCAGAGAATGGTTTTCATCAGCTACACTGCTGCCCTGCTTACAAGTCTTGTAGCCACCGTATACGGAGCTATGCAGGTATGGAAACTCTACTCCGCAGAAGGGGTCTGGTACCATGGGACCCTGACTCTGATCTCGGTCTTCATCAATACCTCTGTCTGGGGGTACGCAGCAGCTCTCCTGCTTGCGGACCTGGGAAAGATTTTCGACCTCAGGATGGACGGCAAACCCATATACAGAAGTATCTCGATCTCTCTCTTCGTGATCGCAACCGGTATACTCTTCTGGGGAGCAAGCACCTACATCCTGGCTGAAGCCTCCATTTCCGACGGGCTGTTAAGTGATCCGTCCATTGCGCTGCAGTACTTCGTATATTCGGTCATAATTGCCGTGCTCATTGCCCTTGCAGGGATAAAGTACTCCCTGTCAAACCAGTCTTCGGAAAACGAGAAAAGAGTGAAAGGAAAACGAAGTAAAAAAGCCTCATGAACTTCGGAGAGCCCAGTCAATTGAAAATTAACAGGTTCAGTATTAAAACATGGGAAAGGAGATCTAAAAATGGATAAGACAGCTGAAGTTGCGGAAATTGCAGTACTCGGTGGGGTGGGTTTTAACTCCTACAGGGACTGCGAAAGCCGGCCGGTAAAGACCCCCTATGGAGGGGTTACTGCATACCTGACCAGCATAAATGGGAAAACTGTTGCAATAATTCCCAGGCATGCCGAAGAAATCCATGTCCCGCCGCACAGAGTTAACTACAGGGCAAATATCTGGGCTGTACATTCCCTCGGCGTAAAACGTGTAATCTCCACAAATTCGGTAGGGTCAATGCGCGGGCATCCTGTTGGCAGTTTTGTCGTGCTTGACGATTTCATTGATTTTACCTGCAGCAGGCCTTCGACCTTTTATGACGATAAAACCGTGCATGTTGATGTCTCTGAACCTTACTGTCCGGAAATAAGGGCAGCTCTCAGGTACTCCCTGGAAAAAAGGGGAACTTCCTACACCGAAGGAGTTTACGCCTGCACGGAAGGTCCCCGTTTTGAGACCCGGGCTGAAATTCGCATGATGAGCCAGTTTGCAGATGTTGTTGGCATGACGGGTGTGCCGGAAGTGGTCCTTGCAAAGGAGCTCAGCCTCTGTTACGCTTCCCTTGCCATCGTTACAAACCAGGCATGCGGGATGACAACACAGAAATTAACTGCTGACGAAGTCACAGAAGTTGTCGGGAAGGCTCAGGATTCAATCTTCGAAATTCTCTCGGAAGCGATCGAAAAAATTCCTGATACCCGGAATTGCATGTGCAGGTTTGCAAAGGAAGGAGCCTGCCTTTAATTTTTTAAGAATAAATGGGGGGCGTATCAACTGAAGTTATAATTTACTCTCTTTAAATGCCCTCCTCAAATATGCTTTCCTCAAATATGCTCTCCTCAAATATGCTCTCCTCAAATATGCTCTCCTCAAATATGCTCTCCTCAAATATGCTCTCTTCAGCCCAACCTCTTTATCCATCTCGACTACTGCTTACATGAACTTCTCTATTTAATCCAATCTTTAAATCGATCTCTTTATCCAGCTCAATATCCAGTCCTATTTCCTTTTCATCTGAATCTGTTTCCCAGTTGAATCTAAGATCCTGTGTTCTGAATATCAGGATTTTTGTTCTTATGAAGGGCACTCAAACGATTATTATATAATAATTAAGTGATAAAATATAAATACGATTGCTGCTATATACATCCATACTATGGATACGTCCTGAGGAAAGTTTCAGGAAGGCATACCCTGCAGAAAAAATCGGTTGGTATGTCACGAAAAAGGTTTTCATTCCTGAAGAGTTACCAAAAAAGTACCTCATGTTTTCATTTCAATTTTCAGAGATGCTGCTGTAGTCTTCGACGACAAGATGGAGACGTAAGGAAGGCAGGATACCATCATTTTTCGAACGCCAAAGGAAGCTTACTTATATCATTCACATATCAGGATAAACAATGACGCTCTGGGTCCTAAGCTATGCTGAAAAATCAAAAATTGTAGTGATGACCATAAAGGACCGGATGAAGCAGCCGCTTTCCGTGGCCGAGCTCCATATAAAGGACAGTTATAAAGGTCCCCGTCCTCATAAAATCAGGGTTCTTACCGGCAAAAAAAATGAGGAATTCATTCCTCCCCAGCAGTTCATAGAGCTTTTGCGCAGTGCAAACCGGATTATGCTCGCAGAAGGAGGGGACCCTGCAAATGAAGAGGCTTTTCTTGAAATGCTTAAGGGCTTTCAACTCGATGCAGATAAGGTAAAGATCTGCAAACATTGCTGGCTCAACAGGCGTTTTAATTTTGTAAACAGTAAGTCGATCAAGTACCACGATGAGCTCATCTGTGCTGACTGTGCAAAAGAAGAACTGCTTCGTGCAGTCCGTTCGGCAGGCGCACAGTACGGGGAAAAATCGGTTGATTTCCTTGAGCAGGTTCTCTCCAAAACAAGAGACCTTGACCGGACAATCCGTATGCTGAGCCCTGAGAGGCTGGACCCCGAGTTCACGCGTTATGACACTATCCGGACAAAACCCACCGAAGCTACGGTCAGGGTAAAGAACCTCCCCCTTGCAAAGAAGTTCAAGGAAATGCTTCTTCTGAAATCAGAAACCCTGCTTCCCGTGCAGGCGCTGTCTGTAGAAGCCGGGCTTCTGGAAGGAAAAAACCAGTTTGTGGTTTCCGCAACCGCAACCGGGAAAACTCTGATAGGGGAGATGGCAGGGGTCCAGAACCTGCTGGATAAAAAAGGGAAAATGCTTTACCTGGTTCCTCTTGTTGCCCTTGCAAACCAGAAATACGACCAGTTTACGGAACGGTATTCAAAGCTCGGGATCACAACCTCCATAAAGATCGGCGCAATTCTCATAAAGACTTCCCAGCGTGTGAAAATGAATACAAGCCCTAATGCGGACATAATTGTGGGGACCTATGAAGGCGTAGATCATATGCTACGTTCAGGAAATACTGATTTTCTTGGCAAAATAGGGACTGTTGTTATAGACGAGGTCCATATGCTCGAAGACCAGGAAAGAGGGCACAGGCTGGACGGGCTTATAGGAAGGCTTCGCTATGTGGCGCCTGAAGCCCAGTTCATCTATCTCTCCGCAACCGTTGCAAACCCTGAAGCCTATGCAAAGAAACTAGGAGCCCGGCTTGTCCGCTATGAACACAGACCGGTGCCCATAGACAGGCATCTCCTTTTCTGCCAGGAAAACGAAAAGGCAAAACTGATTTCCCAGCTTGCAAAAGAAGAGTATTCGATGTGCTCTTCAAAAAAGCATAGGGGACAGACAATAGTCTTTACGAATTCAAGGAGAAACTGCCATAAGCTCGCAGGAGCCCTTTCAATCCGGGCTTCTCCTTACCATGCAGGGCTTTCGCAGTATGAAAGAAAAAAAGTGGAAACCCTTTTTGCAAAAGGGGAACTTCCGGTAGTCGTGACCACTGCTGCCCTCGCAGCTGGTGTGGACTTTCCGGCTTCCCAGGTTATATTCGAATCCCTTGCAATGGGCATAGACTGGATTTCGGTCCAGGACTTCCTGCAGATGAGCGGAAGGGCAGGCAGACCTGATTACCATGACCGGGGCGTTGTCGTGCTCATGCCTGTACCGGGGAAGTCCTATTCGAGTTCCCAGTCCGATACTGAAGAAGAGGTCGCAATCAAGTTACTGCAGGGGGAGATGCTCTCTGCGGGCGTCGAGTACGGGGAAGCCGAACAGCTTGAGGAGGTCCTTGCCTCGGTTGCTGTTACCTCTTCGGTCCAGGACTTGAGGAACATCCATTCCCTTATGTTTGGAGGGTTTGACCTGGATAAACTGGTTTCCCGCCTCCAGAGTTACAGGTTCCTTGAGAAAAAAGGAAATAAAGTAGCACTTACCCGTTTCGGGAAGATTATTGCAGCCCATTTCCTTCCGGTCTCCAAGGCTTTCCTTATTCGAGATGCCGTGCTTGCGGAAAACAGTCCCCTGAAAATTGTAACCAACCTGGAATTTTTCGATGCTGCCTACTTCAAGTATGCAAACCAGATCGGAAGCTCTCTGCACGTGAACATGCCTTCGAGAGTTTTTCAAGGGGCAGCCCTTGATATCGTCTTTGACGGGGAATCTCTCTCCCATCTGGACATAAAAATAAGGGAACTTATGCTGAACTTTGCCTCGGATTTTTTAACCTGCACCTGCAGGGATTCCCCTTACTGCGGATGCGCAGAGCAGAAGTTTTCGGAGAAGATTATCCGGCTGCGTATGGAAGGTCTGGACCCTACCCAGATAATTCAGAAGCTTGAGGATAAATACGGTATTTCGGCATACCAGGGAGATGTTTTCGGGTACCTGGATAATGCGGTACGCAACCTTGATGCTGTGGAACTGATTGCAAGGGTACACTCGAAAAAGGAAGTAGCAGAAGAAGCAAAGAAACTCAAGAAGAAAGTCCAGGGCTGAACAATTCACAGCGTCTTGAAAACCAGTGATTTATAAGTGATGAAGAAGTAAATTATTCCCGTTATACCTGAGAATTATTTGAAGAAAGAAAGCTGTCAGTATTATGGATAACTGGCAAATACCGGAACCCGGATCGGGATTCCTGTGAAATCAAAGTACAGAGGTAATTTTATGGCTGAGGATGTTGAATCCAGGGAAAATGTTGAAAGCGCAGCTTCCAAAAAAGGTAAAAAGAGTATTACGATTGAATTTGTAAAGCCTGAAGACTTCCGGCAGATATACGCAATAGGAGCTGCAGGCGGGCACAGCCCTTATGATTTCAGGATAGGTTTCTACAACGACACCCCCAAGATGTTCGGGGATGCCTCTGAGTCCAGGGTTATCGAAAGGCGCGTTGAAGCCGAAGTGATCCTCTCTCCGGTTGCAGCTCTTGAGCTGAGCCGCTGGCTGACCCAGCATATAAATGAATACGAATCCGTTTTCGGGCCCATCGCGCGAGCAATTCCCCGGCCTCTTCGAAAGGAACCCGCAAAGTCCATCGACGAAAGCACGGATATTCAGGGTTATATCTGAGTTCGGATTTCTGTTGAGATCCGGGATCACAGTTACTGAAACGTCTGAAGAAGGAACCTCATTTGTCTGGAAGCAGGATGGCCGCAGAAGGACCTGCTCGGAAAGTGGAGTTTGAGGGTGTTAAAGCTGCATAGAAGCTTAAAGATTGTCTAAATTAAATACTGTTTAAAAAACAGAAATGCAGTGCTTAACCTATTTTAACTTGCTTACTTTCTGATGCATGTTTATCTCCGTTTTAACCTTTCTTAATTCATTTAAGGTTTGAAAGGTTCACGAGGCTCCCCTTCCACTCCCGGACATCGATGGTTATATATCTCTGAAAAGGGTATGTAATTTCAGTTTTCTTAAAAGCCGGTGGAGTGACGATTCGGAATGGTTTTTCAGTTGCTGGCAGGAAGCATCTGATAAAGGCAGCAGGCTTATTGTAAATGCGTATATTGCCCTGACACAATTTGCTCTGCGCCGGCTTTGGAATTGGAGAAGCAGGAACCCGGGAGTACGGGGAACCGAAAATCCAGAATAAATCAGCGAGGGTTTAATTTTGTTCCCAAATAAAAAAGTTCAGAAAATCGTTGGATCAAGGATCCAGGTAGAAATGAAAGGCGACCTTAATTTGCTTGAAGGCACTCTGAAGAGTGTGGACGACTATATGAATCTTCATCTTGTTGACACGATGGAGATAGTAAGAGGGGAAAAAGTCCGCTCCCTTGGTTCTGTAGTGCTTCGGGGCAATAACATCATACTGATCACTCCTGTCGAAGACTGAAACGTCTGAAGAAGGAACCTCATTAGTGTGGAAGCAGGCATGGATCTTGAAGAAGAAGCATACAATATAATTCGAAGACATAAAGACGGCGTTTTCCAGAACGTTATCTGGAAAGAGCTGGATATCGACAGCAGGAAATGCTCCAGAATCATAAAAAAGCTTCTGGACAAAGACCTGATTATCCGTGAGGTGGGAGTCTCAAACGGAGCAAGGACATACCTCCTTAAAGCAAAGGAGGAGGTTAAGGAGAAATACGACCTTCTGCTTTCCGGAGACCTGTTTTCAGCCTGTACCGGCTGTACCGGGGACTGCGAACCCGAGTACTGCGGCAGACTCAGCGAATGGATCGGAAACCTTATGGTAGAAGAAGCTAAGAAAGCTGAAGAAGCTGAAGAAGACCCGGATCTTGAAGCGGAAGATGAGGATGAATCCGAAGAAGATATCTGAAAGTATCTGACAGTATCTTTTAAGGAAAGTTAAAGCAAATTATAATATTTGTAAAATCTAAATAATTTGCAAAATCTTAAGAGGCCCGGAAGGTCTAAAAAGATCTGGGAAGATCTTGAATAATACATCCTCAGAAACTCTCTTCAATAGATAACTATTTATACGAGAAACCCTTATTGAAGCATCCCTTCAATAAGGGTAATAAAGTTCAGTCAAGTACAGGCAAAATGCTCCGGTAGTGTAGTCCGGCCAATCATTCCGGCCTTTCGAGCCGAAGACTCGGGTTCGAATCCCGGCCGGAGCACCATACTTTTCTTATTGAAACCTTTTCTTATTGAAACCTTTTCTTATTGAAACCAGAAGAGTTCTGTTTTCTCAGTTTCCTGTTTATAGTAACCGCTTTTGTGGTTTTTGTTTCACAATGTTAATTATTTCCATAATCTTTTCAATGTATTTTGTTTTCATAAATAGTCTTAAGATTCTTTTCTGTTTTATCCTGAGTTTCGAGTTTATTGATCAAGGGTTTAAGGCATTAATCCGGCACTTAATCCATACCGCCACACAGCTTTTTACGGATCTTCACATTTTGAAGTATGGTCAATTTATTTGCCTGTATGGATGGTTTTAAAATAAGTACGTAGAATGAATGTGCCGGAGTCTGCAGATCTGGAGTGAATTGCACTACAATATCTTTCTAATAATATATCCAAAAATCAGAATTATATTTTTATGATGTTATTTTTTATTTTCTGAGTTTTTAATCCGACGACGGAGAACCTTGAAAACAATGATCGAATTATAACAAGTCTATCCCAGTCTTTTTTAGAATATTCGTATCAAAAAATCGGTTTGATTTTTATTCAAAAAATAAAACCGTATTAGATATAACATGGATAAACATTCTCTAAACTCCTGATATCTATTTTTAGCAATTTTACAGGTTTTTAAGTTGTTTTAAGGTTTTTGAATGTTTATTTTTTCTTTCATTTAAACAAAAAAAACCATCTAGCGGCTCTTTCTAAATTAACATGTAGTTACTGAAACAAAATAAGGAAAACTGTTTCGTTTTAACTTATACTTATGTAAAAACTATAGTGAAGTTGGGTTAAAATTAATTGTACAGTTTGAACATAATTAATAAAAGTGAGGGATTTATTTGAAGACCAAACTTTTAACATTAGGAACTATCGCAGTACTTTTGTGCACTGCATTCATGGTATCGACTGCTTCGGCATCTCCAAAAGGAATTGACTTTGAAGGATATCATTACAACCTGAACATCATTGGAAAGAAAGTCGACTGGAACGGCGGCGGAAGTTACGACAACCCTGACAGGCACACGATTTTCTTACCCGAGGATACTACCGATTTTAACTTCATTGTTTATGATGAAGGGGTAGAACAGGTAGTAGACGGAATCCAAATATGGATGAGCCAGGGTGATGAATTTGCTGTTCTTGACGGAAATGCATTTGACGATGGAGCTGCTTCATTCCAGCTTGCCCCGGGGAAGTACAAGGTCTATATCACCGCCAAAGGTAAACCCGGCGGGTCCACGGACGTTACTGGCTGGGTCAAGTGCAATGACACCTACTACTTTGATATCGGGAGCCTGACGGTTAGCAAGAAGCCTGTCTGGGATGATGCCACAGACCTCTTCTATGTGAGCGCAAATGAAGAACCGGATGCTATCGGCCTTGTCTCTGGAGAGCCTATGTGGGTATTCGATTATCTTGAGGCACTGTACAGTTACGACGCAATCTTATATCCGGACCCACTTTACTTCTGGCAGTATGACAACCACGGCAACAAGCTGGTCCAGGTTCGCTTCTATCCTGTGTAATAAACTTTCTTACCTTCAATTTTTTTATTTTTCTTCTTTTTAAATCTTACATTCTGTTCAGAACTAACTAAAGTCACCGTTTATTCGTATTCTTCAGGTAAAAACTCTTAATAATTTACAGAGTATACAGGAATAAAACCATCTTTTTTTATTTTAATAGTTGGCTTACAGGCAAGTTTCCAAAGAAATTTAAAAAACATTTTTTCATGAAGGGACAGATTTATATATTACAAGGTATATTGTTGGTCTCGCTGTGAGATGCAATGTGCTCCGGTAGTGTAGTCCGGCCAATCATTCCGGCCTTTCGAGCCGAAGACTCGGGTTCGAATCCCGGCCGGAGCACCAAATCCCAAATCTCTTTTCTAAAGCGTTTTACCAGAACGTTTTGATCCTTTTCTAATACGTTTTTGTGTAATGTGAGAAATATATTTTTGGACATTTTCATTGTAATGTATCTTAAAAATTATTTTGCCTGTTTCGGTCTGTTTCTCCACAGAGTGACACTGTGAAGTTGGAACTATTTGTGAAAAAACGTTTTCAGCGCCCTTATTTTGTCAATACATTCCCGCTCAGTTAGCTTCTTCTAAGGAAACGTCTGTGAAACTCCTTTATTTCCTGGATTCTTTCCAGGTTCTGTTCTTCATCAGGGATTCCTGCAGTACTCAGGGCTTCCAGTGCCAGCTTCCCTGCAGCAACCGCAGTTTCCATCTCATATTCCTGCGCAAGAACCCGGAGGGTTTCCAGAGCCCATACCGTCTGGACGAGCGCATTTTTAGAACCCTGCCGGGAAAGCTCCTTTCCCAGCTTTTCAAGGGCCTCGATCACAACCTTTACCTGAGGTTCATTTCTTTTCCTTGCAGCAGCAGTACCCAGTTCCTCAAGGAGGATTGCAGCCCCGAGCGAACTGTTCTCCATTTCCTGCCCGGCTGAAGAAGCCCCTATTTCCGCAAGGTAGTTTACGGCGGAAGCCCAGGTCTCAGGGAGATTTTCATCCGTTGCTTTCCTGGCTAACTGCATCAGATAAGTCTCGGAAAGACCTGCCAGAAACTCCATTTTTGCCTTTGAGGAGTTTTTCCCCAGGTTTCCGAGGGATTCGGCTGCATTTCTTGCCGCAGCATCCATACCCTTTCCTGCAAATTCCAGAGCCAGACTCCCAAGCCCGGACAGCGCTTTTAAAGCAAGGGACTCTCTTTTCCGGTCTGCAGCCTCAACTGCCACCTCTCCAAGAGAGCGGACTGAGGCTATGGATGCGACTTCCATTCCTTTTTCGGCAGTCACTCTGCCTATGTCTCCCATAGCAATTATCAGAGCTTTTGCGTCGATCTCATTTTCCGCAGTAAGATCCAGATGTATCAGCTGCACTGCAAAATCCCTCAGGCTGCTGAAAGCATCTGCCACCCCTTTGGCATCTCCATCATAGGCTTTTCTTAATCCCTCTTCAATCATCCTGACTTCAGCCAGCTCACGTTCATCTACCGAAGACACACAATACCCCAAAATAATCCTTGTCCGGAATAGTCCTTGTTAATCTGATCTCGTTTAATTTTACGTCCTTTCTCATGATCAGTTTTCCTATCAGAGCTATTTTCCTGTGGTAAACTCTCCAAGGCTGTAAGAAATTTCTCAGGGCTATATCGAAAACCGGAGTATTTTAGGGTCGAATAATGGAAGTTCCGGGGAAATAAGTGCAAAAATAGTTGATAAAGCGTAAAGTACATATACTAATGTACATTATTATGCTTTGTTGTACTATAATGTAGAATTGAGTTGTTATGTTTAATCAATTTACTATGTTCAATTGATCGTTGTGTTGAACTGATTTGTGGTATTTATGAACTCAGGAAAGTTCTCCTGAAACATGATGCAGGAAGATGATTTTAATGAAATCTCAGGATATTGCTATTGTTGGAATTTTACTCGCAGTCGGTGCGATAGTTCGTTACTTATCCCTGGTAATCCCGGGACCAATTGTCTCAAATCTCGTAATAGCCTTTTACTGTCTTGCCATTATCCTTGTCGTACCAACATTTACCGAGGTAATAGGGATAGGGGTTGTAGCAGGAATAATCTGTGCTCTCCTCAGTCATTCTATTTTCCCTCCGGCAAACCTTATCAGTGAACCTGTCGGGGCAGTGGTCTGCCTGGTTACGTATAAATCCCTTATGAACAGGCTGTCTCTTTCGCCTGCTGTTGCAACTCTGATCGGGACTCTTGCCAGCGGGATAACTTTCGTAGTTGTTGCAATGCTTCTCGTTGCTTCCTCCATCCTGACCAAGTACGCGACCATGGGAGCTTTCGTAGCAGCTATTATTCCTATTGTAGGGTTAACTGCGATTGCCAACTCTATCATTGCCCAGATCCTTTACGTACCTGCTTCAAAGGTACTTGCCCGGGGGAAAGCATAAAGCATGATCGAACTCAGGAACTTCTCGTATACCTACGGAACAGCAGCAAGCCCTGCGTTAAAAAATATAAATCTGGAAGTCCGGAAAGGGGAACTTCTCCTTGTTACGGGGCACAGTGCAGCCGGAAAGACCACCCTTGCCCTTGCAATGGCAGGTATCCTCCACCACGAAATCGGGGGCAAAATTGAAGGGAGCATCAGCTTCCAGAACAGGGATATAAAAGAATTTGACGGCATAAAGGAACTGAGCAGGCATATAGGGGTGGTTTTTGACGATGCGGAGTCTCAGCTGATCTTTACAACCGTCGAAGAAGAAATCCTTTCAGGACTCGAAAACCGCGGCCATCCGAAAAACGAGATTGTACGCAGGTTAAAAGAGGCAATGGATTTCTGTGAAATCAGCCATCTGAAACACCGGGCTCCCCACACGCTTTCCGGAGGGCAGAAGCAGAAAGTTGCCCTTGCCGCAACTCTTGCCCTGGATACGGAAGTCCTGATCCTTGACGAAGCCACTGCCGAACTTGATTCCCAGGCAGTCCGAAAGGTATTTTCTGTCCTGAAGAAGCTGAAGGAAGCCGGAAAAACGATTATAATCGTAGACCACAATATCGGGGACTTCCTTGAAATAGGGGACAGGGTTGTGCTTCTTGAGAAAGGGGAGATAAAGGCCATAAAAAACCCCTCGGACTTTACCGCAAACTCTTCAGATCTTACTTCTGCAAATTTAACTTCTGCAAATCTAACTTCTGCAAATCTAACTTCCCAAAATTTTACATCTTCAAATCTTACTTCTACTTCAGCTCTTCCAACAGACCTTCCCCTTTCAAGAAAAGCCGGGCAGCCGATTATTTCCGTAAAGAAACTCACCCAGCGCTATGGAGAAGTCCTGGCGCTTGACAGCATTGATCTCGATATTTATCCAGGGGAGCTCATTGCCATCCTGGGGGAAAACGGCTCTGGTAAGACTACCCTTGTGAAACATTTCAACGGCCTCCTGCGCCCTTACTCCGGAAACGTGGCCGTAAAGGGGCTTGAGACTTCCACAGTTCCCATAAACGAGCTTGTGAAGCACACTGGCCTGGTCTTCCAGAACCCGGATAATATGCTCTTTGAAGATACCGTTGAAGCCGAAATCAATTTCGGGTTGAATAACATCGGAGTAAAAGGGCCTGAAACAGCAGGGGTAATCCTCCATTCCCTGGAGCTTGTAAACCTGAGTGAAAAACAAAAAGTCTTCCCCCGCCACCTCAGCCGTGGAGAAAGGCAGAGGCTGGCTGTTGCCTGTGTGATTGCAATGAAGCCTGAATTGATAGTGCTTGACGAGCCCACCACAGGCCTGGACGCCGAAGAGTCCGACCGGATGATGCAGCTCATGCGAAAGCTCCAGCAGGAAGGCCACACCATAGTCATGGTGACTCATAACCTGCAGATCGTAAGGGATCATGTAGAAAGGGTCATCCGTATGGAGTCCGGAAAAATTGTGGAAGATTCGGTCAACAGGAAATTTTCCGGCAAAGGACCTGTCGATGAAGAAAATGTCTACGGAGAACATGTCAGTAAAGAAAGTGTCAGTAAAGAATGTGCAAAAGGAGGCACATGCGCATGAAAGAGATTATGCAGTACATAAACAGGGACAGCTTTTTACACCGCATGAACCCGCTTTCGAAGATCGCTGCAGTAACGGGCATAATAGCCCTGAGCGTGTTAACAACAAACCCTGTGGTCCTGGCCTTTATGGTGTTCGGGATTTTTCTGGCTTCCTTAGGAGCCGGGCTCCAGCAGGAACTTCTCAAGCAGGTAAAGCTTCTGGTCTTCCTGAGCATCAGCCTTATCCTGCTCACCGTCTTTACCCTGAAAAGCGGGGAAACCGTAGGCTACCTTATCCCTGCCGGCACCCTTACAGCCGGAGGGCTTGTCCCGGTCACAACCGGAGCCCTGGACTTCGGGACCGTCCTTTCCCTCCGTTTCTTTGCAATGCTTTTTGCCTTCCAGCTCCTTGTGGTCACCACAAAACCAAGCGACCTCATGAAAGCCCTCCTTGCAATCCATGTCCCTGTGGACTACGTGCTCATGTTTGTAATCGCCCTCCGCTTTATCCCGAGCCTCCAGGTAGAAGGCCAGCGCATCCACGAAGCCCAGCTTGCAAGGGGCTACAACCCCGGGACAGGCCTCCGCGGAAAAATTATGAGCGTAAAACCGATCCTCGTACCCCTGGTTGCAAACTCCCTCGGAAGGACCCAGGTGCTCGGTCTGACCATGGACATGCGGGGCTACAGGAACCGGCAGAGCGTTGAGAAAAATAAGCTCACCTGGAATAAGACCGATATAGCAGCTATAGGCTGTGTGGCTGTTATGGGGCTGGGAGTGGTGCTTGGCGGGTTTATGTAACCTCATCCCGGTCCTCAAAATCCAAAAAAGGAATCAAAAAACGCACATGAAATTCTTCGAATAACAGGCACAAAGAAATGAAAGCCAAAGAAATGAAAGCAATTGAAAGTACTTTCATGCCATGAAAAAGAACCAAAAAATAAGGAGCAAGGAATAGGAATTCAATCTTGCTTCCTTAATACCAGAAATCCCAGTAAAACCGTAGCTGAAAGCAAAACTGCCACCAGCAATACTTTTTTAATGCTTTTTAATATGCCTGAGCCAGCTTTTACGTCCTTTGAAGCCTCAGATGAATTAGAAATATTCTCCTCAGCTTTCGAAGTTCCTCCTGACATCTCTGAAGTGTTGTCCTTACTTTCAGCTGCCTGAGCTACCAAATATTCACCTGTTTTTTCCGGAGCTCCGGCTTCCGCAGAAAGCGCAGTTATCGAGAACGGTGAAAATCCGGGAGTAGTAGCTTCAAAATAGACGTACTTATCATCTTTCCCTGTCTGGTTGGTAAAAAGCTCTCCCCATTTTTCACTGTCAAACCTCCAGAGCCTAACCGAAGCCGCATCAACGCCGTTTGAATCAAGCCAGCTTTTCTCAACCCTGAACCCCACTACCGCGTTTTCAATATTTTCCGGGCTTGCAGTCCCTTTGTTTCCGACCCAGATGTTCGCGTTTTCATAAACTTTTCCGGAAGGCAGCTCCGGCACCAGTGTGGATTTCCCCTTTAGCATCTCGACAATGGTTGTGGTCTTTCCTGCAGTCTTTTTGGGGTCAAATGCCACATAAGTTATGCAGGTCACGTTTCTCGGAAAAAGGAACTTCACATGGTTGCCGTTGGTGATAAACTGCTGTGAGAGTTCTTTTATCTCAACGTTGCTTGAAGGCTCGGGAGAGCCGCCAGCTCCTCCACCGCCGCCGGAGCCACCGGAAGAACCACCGGAGCCACCGGAGGAGGAAGAACTAGGGGAATCATCTGATGAGGGGGTATCGTTGGATTGTTCGTTTTCTTCTTCAATTGTAACTTCAGTAGGCTCTTGAGTTCTATCCTCTATGCCATCACCATCATCATCAATTGACATTTTATAATTTGTTGTAGTAATATCCGCTGGAAGAGTTGCAATAGTGTTCTCTGTTAGGGATATGTTTTCATAGAACACATTCGTTGTCTTATCTTCTGTACGTTGCTTTAAAGTGAAGTTAAAATGCTGATTTTCTGGTGAGAACTTATCTTCTTCTGAGAAATTGGCACGGATCTCAAAATTATAATCTTCATTTGTATCGTAAAGTATAATGGATTCAGGCATTGAAAATTTTGTGTCATTTATACTCTTTTCATATCCCGCAAAATAATATGAGTCTGGAATCTCAAACTCGCCACCTTCAGAACTATAGCCTGTGTGCTGTCCTTTAGAATCATATACATGTAAGGTAACCGGACAATTTGCGTATGCAGATAATCTTCTTTGGAGGCTTATAGAGCTAGGGCTTCTTACTTCAATAACACCGTCATTAATATTGATTATACGATACCCGTGCGTGAAGTCGATATCATTGTGTTCTTCATCTTTAGTCAGGCTTTGAGTCTGAATAAAATAGGGTGCCCCGCTCTTTGGATGGCAATTCGATTCATCTACCTCATCCCCACTAGCATTAAATATATAATGGTAATGTGTATGACCTGTAAGTACCATGTCCACATTATCATTTATGCAATATCGTATAAACTCCGGTCTAAAGTGCGCTATGCAGTGATTGTTTCCTCCGTATAAGCCTTCGGGATCATCAATAACTCGTTCAGCTCCATCAGAAAGATCGTCATCTTCATCGCTAATTACGGGATGATGCATAAAAATAATTTTCCTAGGGTAATTCAATATCTCTGGAACAAACAAATGAATATACTGACCGGAATCAAGGCCTGAACCTTCTGGAGACCCTAGAGGGTTCTTACAACTAAAATCTTCTCCTGAATCCAGTCCTATAAAAAGAAAACCTTTATAGTTAACCATATAGTCGCCGTTTCCGCCTATTTGTTCCTTTATAAATGGCAACCAAGTATCTACTTGCTCACTATAATTCGTAAGATCGTTTGACTGCCCTATCTTTGTACGTCTATCGTGGTTTCCAGGAACACAAAAAACTCTTTCTTGGTAATTGGATATCGATCTAATTACGCAGACCATAAATGTGTCAAAATTTTTTTGATCCAAGGTTTCCGCCAGATCTCCAGTAAACAATATTATTTCGGGCTTGGGGTTTAAATCCTCGATATCTCTAAGTGCATCAAGGAAATTTTCTCTTTTTTTTGTTGCTTCAATGCCTAGCGGATCAGTAATAGCTGCTCCAATATGGACATCAGAACAATGAACGATTGTGAAATCTCCAGTTACAACCAATTCTTTACTCAGTTCGTTAATATTTTCTTCGTTTTTAATGACTGCTTTTAGTTTAACTATGCCATATTCATCTGGGGTCCACGTAAATGTTATATCCGATGTCATTCCAGGAGAAATACCAAGCACACTTTTTGAAAACGTTTCATCGCCTATATAAAAATCAATTGTGGTACTTTCTGAAGGCGCTAACCCATTATTTTTAACGATTACAGTAAAAGTGATCTCTTCGTTTATATCAGGAGCTTCTGGGCTCCATAAAATATCTTCAATAATAAGATCTGGAGATTGAATAACATCATTTACCTCATTCTTTTCGATCTTATAATCAACTTTAACCCTATCAAGTCCTTTATAAGATTCATCTATCCAAGGGTTCCATTCTATTTCCAAAATTCTTAATGTTATATTTCCAGAAGGAACTTCTAGTTTGATTTCATCCCCAACTTTAATGTTTTCTTTTGTCACGTTTCCTTCTTCAGTTGAAGAATATGTATTTAGAAGTTCCCCTCCACCATGTATTGTCATTTTGGAGTGTGTATTTTCATCACTGGAAGAGCCCTCCAAACTTATAAAGAAATCTTTTATGTCTCCTGTTAAGGATGTCCGCCCATTTAGGCCTGCATATATCCACGCTGTTCTTTCATATTCGTTTATTTCAGCTGAATAAGGAGTGACTCTGTAATATATTTTCAAGCCATTATTCTCGTTATACTGCCAGGGCCATATTTCAATCATACCTTTTGAAGTATCCAGTCCACGACGAATTTTAGAAACTGAAACACTACTTGAAGGACCTAAAGATGTCACCCAAGCTACACCTACAAAGACTTCACCTGTTTCAGCATCAATTTTGATGTTGTTTGTTCCCAACATAGATCCAGCACGGCTTACAGTAAAATAATTCCTGATATTTCCACAATCTAAATTTACCGGATCTTCAAAGTTAAACCAAAAATACGATTGTTCCTTTACAGAGTTATCAGCATTCTCCAGATATACAGTGTTATCTCTATATACACCAAAAACCTCTACTCGATCTCCTATACTAGCATCGATAGTTGATTCATTACTTGTAGCCCATACAGGTAAAGTTTCTCCAACTTTCAGTTTGCCGGTAGGGTCGGAGATTATCTCGTCTACGCGAACGCGGACTCCATAAAATGAAATCCTTATTAATTCATCCGTGACTTCGCCGATAAATCTTACAGGCTCTGATTCGTTAATTATTTCGGGAGAAGGAGATGAATCCCTTTGAGTAACCTTTACGTTATCAAACCAGACACGGGTGTGCCCTGCACTTTCAGCGCATAACCTGACAGCCTTGTAATATCCGTCTGTCGGAGCGGATAAATTCGTGACAATTTGCTTGTCATCTACCCAGGCATCAAATGTTCGTTTTTCCATATCCAGATTAATCTTCACATGATACCATTGGTTGTAGTTGTAGGGACTATCTCCAACAAGTCCATTTACTCCGAAGACAACAGAACTGTAAATTTTGCCCCAACCCACGTCGGGGTCAACGATGGATATCTGTGCATTAGCCCTGCCTTCATCCTCGATACTAACTGGTTCATCAATTCTTACATCCACTTCATATGTAATCTGTTCCGGGGTTTCAGATAAGGAATAGTCTGCTGCAGATGCCCAGTTATATTGGGCTTCGAGTTTTAAAGAATTGGGGGAAGAAAGGGACTGGGAGCTGTCTAAGATCTGGTAAGAGGCTCCATACCCGTCATATTTAAGATTCCAGCCTCCAGAAGACGGGAAACTATTAGATCCATAGGAATCGAAGTTATCTTCAAAAACGAGGGTTTCTGCAGAGGCTATGCTGGATAAAAAAGTTAGCAAAAAAATAAAGCCAACTGATAAATTTGTTGCTTTCAATTTTATTTTCATAAAACCATACCACCCAACTAGAAAAAAATAATGAAACACAAATCACATAGCTGTAACGTGTTAAGTTAAGAGTCCACTCATACAAAAATAAAAATGTATACAATCTATTATGTAATCACAAGAAATATTTTTTCAGATAGAATTTCTGAAACAAAAATCAGATTAACCTACTTTCGGGTGCTTTCTAGTTAGTTGGTGGTGTCACTCCATTCCAAAGTTCCAGTAAATAGCATCAATCATCTTTTACTTTTCAAGCGTTGCACACCGTTTAAGTTCTCTTTTGACTTTACAAATATTGACGATGCTTACCAGACCCAGAGAAAGGAACAAAAATAATCAAAAAAGGATAAAAAAGAGAAAAATAGGAAGTGAAGCCTTAACTTCTCTTCTTCGAAATCACATAGCCAGCCAGAATTACTTCAGCAAGAATGCTGATTATCAGCAATCCTTTTTTCAGGCTTCCTGAATTATTCCCCCCGGCTGCAGAATCGGCAACATCAGATTCTTCTTCTCCTGGAGTTCCGGAAACTGCCTTGATGTCCTTATCATCGACAGAACTACCTATTGGCAGGGTTGTGCCTTCCGGGTCTTTTTCTGGATAAAGGGTCATTATTGAGAATGAAGCGAAACCTGGAGTGGCTGCTTCATTCGTGTGAAGGTGAAGTTGAATTTACCAGTTCCTCTTCCATCAACTTTGAATAAAAGGTCTTCACACTTCCCTATTATATCAACTATCTCAATTTCTGTATTGTCTCCTGCATAATATGAGTTGGGTATATCTAATTCAATTTCGCCATTTTCAGATAGAAATAGCATCAACTTCTTAACAAAAGAATTTCAAAAATACTCTGATTGAAGAAAATCAGTTTGAGATGGGAATAAAATGGGCGCAACAACTGAAGAGTTTTCTGAAGACTCTCCTGATGAAGACCTTCCTGATGAAGAATATCATGAAAAATATCATGAAAAATATCATGAAGAATATCATGCGGAAGAATCGCCTGACGAAGAATCTCCGGGAGAAGAATTCTCCGAGCTTATAAAATATACAGTCCCTGGTTATGTTCTAGGGCTTCTTGCGGGAGTTTTACTGGATTTTCAGGGTTACCAGCGAAGCGCTGTCGGACAGTGGGTTGTCAGGACTCTTGCAGGAGAAGGCGAAAGCATTTTTGAGGGAATCTTTTCCATCCGCCAGCGACTCCGAAAGGCTGAAGGGAGCATGGCAGAAGCCTACGGCTGGGGTAAACTTTTCGGGATCGCCATTCCATGGATAATAGACCTGGGAAGCCGGCTTGCCGGTGTAGATGTCTACGGTATCGAGGGTTTTTACATCCCTTACTTCTACGCCCTGAGCGACCAGATCGGCGCCAACATATCAGGTATGTTTTTCCTGCGGCGGGCCGAAGGGTCGTGGAAAGCCGGGCTTTCCAGATATCTCCGCCATCCGGTCATGCTGGCAAGTCTTTTTGTAATCATAATTGTCCCCCTCGGACTGCTCGGGGCAAGAATTATGGGATTCAGTCCTACAACACAGACCTATACCGCCCTTGAGACCATTGCTGCAAATCTCTGCTGGATCCCACCGCTTGTAGGATGGTTAAATGAGAAGTACCGCTGAATCATTTATATATGATTGACAGTTGTAGCCAGGTTTTATATATGACTATTTACTACATATGTAGTGTAAATGCTACATATGTATTTACTAATTTGATATGCAATCTATGTGTTACGGAAGAAAAATCTCCAAACCATAAAAACTGTAAAATGAAGGTGGAAAAATGAAGAAAAGCATAACAGCAATTCTCCTGGCCACACTGCTGATAGGAGCTTTCGGAGCAGCAGTTGTCAGTGCAGTTGCTTCGGATGACACGGGAGCGACTTACGGTCCCGGATTCATGCACAGATGGGCTGCCAGAACAAACGGATATGGTGCAGGCAATTACGCTTCTTGCCCTTACTACAGCGCAGATGGAAACGTAGAGCTTGAAGTTGAAACAGTAGACGAGGCTCTTGAAATCGCACAGGCCGAAATTGATGAAGACATCACCGAAGATGACATATATCAGATGAACCGCTGGTGGATTGTCTCCTATGAGGATGAAGACGGAGTCTACACGCAGGCGAGAATCGACGCAGTCACCGGTGAAGTATATACCGGATACGACGTTCCAGCAAGGTATCAGACAGGCGGCAGGTTTGCCCGCGGGTCCGGTTTCTGCAGAGCTTATGGCAACTAAGCCATAGCTTTTTTCTCTGCTCCCTGGATTCATTTATCCGGTCCATTTCTATAATCCATTTATTTTTTACTGGAAAAAAGGCGGCTGAGCCCGTAAAACTGGCATCAGTTGATTTGTTGTTCCTCATATCATTGATTCATTGTTTCTCAGTAATGAGAAACGAGCATACAAACGGGAATAAAACAGTCAGGTCTTTTATAAAACGAAGTCAGGATTTTCAGTATATCCTCCAAAAACCCATTTTACCGGGTATTTTTTATATTTATGGTTGAAATCAGTATCTAAGGAAAAAATAAGGAATAAGGAAAAAGGGATAAAATAAGGAAAAAACTACGGAATAAGGAAAAATGGATAAAATAAGGAAAATCTGACTTTCTGCGAGGTGCATATTTTGAACGGTATGGGTTTTGGCATGTATGGTTCGGTATGGGGTTTCTTACTGAACATCCTCATCGTCCTTATCATTGTGGGAGCAGTGGTGGTACTCCTGAACAGGTCAGGGTACCAGGCACCCGCAAGTAATGAAAAGCTTGTGAAAATCGAAAAGGATATTGAAGATATAAAGAAAACAGTAGAAGAAATAAAGTCCAAGCTGGAAGAAATCTAAACTTTAATACGGGAAGAGAAGTTTAAGGAATGTTTCAGGTCCTTACTCCTAAAATGCGAAGGTATACCGGATGACAAAATCACTTCAACAAATTGTGGACATAGGCGAGGCCCTTTCCCACCCTCTCCGATTAAAGCTTCTCTACCTGCTGGCTGAAAGGGAGAGGTATGTGTATGAGCTTGCCAAGGACCTGGACCTCTCAAGGCAGGTGGTGAACCTGCACTTGAAGCGCCTTGAAAAAGCCGGATTTGTTGAGAGTGACCTCAGGCTCGAAGATGACGACATGCGGGCCAAAAAGTTTTATCGGTTAAAAGAGTTTGCGGTCTCCCTTAGCATGGAAGACCTGGAAAAGATTTTTGGTTGATTGTATTTTCCTGAATAATGTTTTTGACCAGTTGAGTTACTGAACCAGGCTTTTGACCATTAAGGCAGTTTTTATCTTTCCGGATGCCTCATCTTCATCCCTGGTGTTTAATTTCACGAGATACTCATTTTTGTGTGGAAGCGGGTTCGAAAGAAGCTGGAGGGACTGAAGTCTTATACTTTTCAAATGTGTCCTCCAGCTTCAAAATGGGTTCTTAAACCTTGAATGGATTTTTTGACCCCTTACGGATTCTTTGATTCATTGCGGTTTTTCTGAACTCAAACGGGTTCCTATTTTATTCAAGTCTATACTGTGACCGAATAACCTGTTAAAGTCCGTATTTTCTCCCTTCCGAACCTCATTTTACTTAACAGTCCAGATCCCGGAAGCCTTCAAATCTCTATATTTAAATAATTTTTAAACAGGCATATATCACAGGATGTCCAGATATTAATGGGGTTATTATGGCCGGTGAAGTTAGTGAGGAACTCGAGCTTTTGCCAGAGTACATTGTTGAAGAAATTCTCGGTCTGTATCGGGACATCAGGAACCTGCCCGATGAAGAAATCCTTTACGGGACCTCGGCCCGAAACAGAGAACTTTTTCGGAAACTGGAGTTCCTGCTTAACCTGGAAATTGAAGATAGTATTGCATGGGATATCCTTCAAAAGAAAGAACTGGAGCCTGTATTTGCCGAGATTAACAGGTTCAGGAATCTCTACACCGTGAAACTTGAAACCGAGCACGCAAACGAAATCCTTGTAAGTGACTCGCCCTGGGCTGCCCTGGAAAACTTTCCCTTTTACGGGAATTATCTCAAGCTGGTTCGCACGGAATATGCAGGTCTTGGGCTTTCCCCAGGGGACAGGTTTTTCTTTCTCGGAAGCGGGCCGCTTCCCATGACCCTGATTATTTTTTTCAAGCAGCATGGGGTGAAAAGCACGGGGATCGAACAGGACCCCGCCCGGGCAAACCTGTCAAAAAAAGTGCTGGAAAAACTCGGGCTTTCCGAAGTTATCACAATAATTAACGGAAACCATTTTTCGCTGAATGGAGAGGGCTTTGCACTGAACCCGGCAGGGATTAAAGCCCTGATGATAGCCGCCCAGGCCGAACCCAAGAAAGAGATTTTCGAGCATCTTCTGGAGGTCATGCCTGCAGGAAGCAGGATTTCTTGCAGGATTTACGAAAAAGGGTTACGCAGGATGCTGGATGGGAACTGCCTGTCAGACCTTCCGGAGGGCTTTAAGGAACGGGGGAGAGTATATCCCCAGCCTCCAGTCTACAACACCGTCGTGTTCCTTGAGAAGAAAAGATAAAAGCTTTAGCAGCCTGCTCTATTTACACTTTTAAGTTTTTTTCATCTTATTTTCGGAACTTTTTTAGCAAAACCTGTGCCAAAAATAACACAAGATTTTTATTTTTATACGCTCGTTTTTCAATGATATCCTGAAGCTGATAACGTTTGTTTTTTTCTTTAGTTAATATCTCCTATTATATATTTTAAATTATACTACAGGAATGTTTTTATTACCATAATCCATATATCCTCCACAAATTCCGAAAAAGGGATCTTGTGGAATTTTTTGCCGGGGGTGGTGATTGGTGGCGTCTGTACCCAATAGTTTGCATCATCTGATTTTTCCGGAATGTACAGAATAATTAGGGGGGATTTGTTTGATTAAAATAAAATTATGGACACTTTTGCTGGTTCTGCTCCTGACAGTTCTCGTTGGATCGGCTTCCGCAGAATTGACTGAAAAGGAACAGCTTGGGAAAAAAATATTTTTTGACAAAATTTCAGATCCTGACAGTATGGCCTGTGCCGACTGTCATGCTCCGCAAGTCGGATTTACCGGACCAATTCCTGGCATTAATCTTAAGGGTTCCGTATATCGCGGCGCTGTGCCTCAGCGCTTTGGAAACCGTAAACCTCCAAGTGCTGCATATGCCACTTTGAGTCCGATATTCCATTATGATATGACAAGTGGTCTGTTCATTGGAGGTAATTTCTGGGATGGTCGAGCCACGGGTGAAGTGCTTGGCAATCCTTCCGCAGATCAGGCTATGGGCCCGTTCTTGAATCCTGTGGAACAGAATAATCCCAGTAAAGAGGCTGTCCTGGAACAGATAGCTTCATCGAAGTATGCCTGGCTCTGGGAAGCTGTCTGGGGTCCGATAAGTTTTGACACCCAAGAAGAAATCGATGAAAGTTATGGTAACGTCGGTCTATCGATTGCGGCCTATGAGGATTCGAGTGAGGTCAACCAGTTTTCCTCAAAATATGATGCCAACCTTACGGGAGAGGTTGATTTGACTGAGGAGGAAGCCTGGGGTCTTGAGCTGTTCAACGGTAAAGCCATGTGTAGTAACTGCCATCCAAGTGAGCCCGGCCCTTATAGCGATCATCCGTTATTCACGGATTTCACCTTTGATAACCTGGGTATTCCCAGAAATCCGGATAACCCTTTCTACGATATGGACACGGTATATGTCGATGGTAAAGCGATCAATCCTGAAGGAAGGGAATGGGTTGATCCAGGTCTTGGAGGTTTCCTGGCGACAAGTTCTGTGCCGGAGTGGAAAGCCCTCGCCGGAGATAATTTGGGCAAACAGAAAGTGCCAACGCTGAGGAACGTGGCCCTGAAGCCCGGAAATGGTTTCACTAAAGCATACGGGCATAACGGGTACTTCAAGAGCCTGGAAGGCATTGTGCACTTCTACAATACCAGGGATGCATTGGAGGGCGAATGCGACCCCTTCACCACCGAGAAGGATGCCCTGAAGATGAACTGCTGGCCAGAGCCAGAAGTCCCTGAAAATATTAATGAAGATGAACTGGGTGACCTGGGCCTGACTGATTCGGAAGAGAAGGCAATTGTTGCTTTCCTGAAAACTCTCTCGGACGGCTACTACGTTCCTGAAGTTCCCGAATAACCGAAGTTTGAGTGTAATGTCTGTTATAAATGCATGCACTTGATTTTTTGGTTTGAGGGGAAAAAATAATGCTGGATGGGATTTTACCCTTCCAGCTTTCCTGTTTTCTATTTACTTCTTTCTTTTACCTGCACCTGAAATTCAGTCCCGTGTTTCTCTTCTGAAATCCGAGGATTGAGGGTGCTGGATTATTTATGTTACCCTGTGTTGTTCCATTACTTTCCGGTACAGACCTTGACTATATAGGTTTTTGAACTTGTACCGTATTTGTTGGCTACTTTTAGTTTAACGGTGTAGTTGCCTGCTTTTTTGTATACGTGCAGTGGGTCCCTCTTTGTTGAATATGTTCCGTCTCCAAAGTCCCAGTACCACTTAGCTGCATATTTCGAGCGGTCTATGAACTGCACCGTGTAGAAGACCTTGCTGTTGAAGTTTGCAACAGGACGTGGTTTAATTATTGGAAACGGACACACGCATTTCCCAACTGGGACAGGGGTGCTGCCCACAGGCACCGTGTCTATTACAATGTTTGTGGTTGTGTCAATTATGGTTACAGTATTGCTGATAATATTTGTCACATACACGTATATTCCCACGACTTCAATTCCAGCAGGATACATGCCAACATCAACCGTGGATACAACGGTGTTTGTAGCTACGTTAATTATAGTGACGGTATTGCTGATCATATTCGTCACATACACGTACTTCCCATCAGGGTGCATTGCAACCCCAGCAGGATAATCACCAACATCAACCGTGGCTGCAACAGTGTTTGTAGCTGCGTTGATTACAGAGACAGTATTGCTGATAATATTCGTCACATACACGTATGTCCCATCGGGATGCACTGTAATTCCGGAAGGATACATGCCAACATCAACCGTGGCTGCAACGGTGTTTGTAGCTGCGTTGATTACAGAGACAGTATTGCTGTTGATATTCGTCACATACACGTATGTCCCATCAGGGTGCACTGCAATTCCGGAAGGATGGCCCCCAACGTCAACCGTGGCTGCAACGGTGTTTGTAGCTGCGTTAATCACAGAGACAGTATTGCTGTTAATATTCGTCACATATACATATGTCCCAGCCGGGTTCACGGCGATTCCGGAAGGATGATCCCCAACGTCAACTTTGGCTTTTACATCGTTTGTAGCTGCATCAATTACAGAGACCGTGTTGTTGTTGACGTTCGTCACATACACATTTGTTCCCGCAGGATTTACTGCAAATCCTCCAGCATCGGGACCTACATCCACCCTGGTTGTAGTGTTTGTGGATTCATTAAGTACAGAGACCTCGTTGCCGGTCCCGATTGTCGGTGATACCATGGCAACTGGTATGGTTTCGTTAGTTCCGGGTTCTGTTAAGTTGATTTCTGATAGCGTTAAGTTAGCTTCGATTTCCGTTAAGTTAGCTTCGAGTTCTGTTATGTTAGTTTCGGGCTCCGTTACGTTAATTTCAGGTTCTGTTACGTTAATTTCAGGTTCTGTTACGTTAATTTCAGGTTCCGTTACGTTAATTTCAGGTTCTGTTACGTTAATTTCAGGTTCTGTTACGTTAATTTCAGGTTCTGTTACGTTACCTTCCGATTCTGTTGCGTTTCCACCTGGTGTTTCTCCGTTAGCTGCACTTACTGCTACGGATATTGCTGAGATTACAAAAATTAATGTAAAAATACAAAATATCTTTTGTGTTATGCCAGATGTTTGTTCTGCCATTGTATACCCCCAGACTCTTGCTCAATTCGATACAATTTAGATCTGGTTTTTGATCCATCCCTTCGACAGATTTGCTGCGTAAATATTATTTTACCAATCAGTCATCTGAATTAATTTCTAAAAAAAGATATTATTGGCAAAATTTTGAACTTATTTTATATGGTCAGTGAAAGCGATTTCAAATTGTATCAGTAAAACATTATTATCTAAACAAATATAATATTTGTAGAAATATAAATACGGATTCCATAATAATAAAAACCTTGAATTATACAGTCCGATTTTCGCAGATATATCTAAAATAAAAATATTCTTCACCAGCTTTCCTTTTTTACACAAAAGGAAACTAAATATTACATATCAATCCAATCAAACAGGAGATTGAAAGTTCACATCGACTTGAATAAAATAGATTCGACAAATCAACAAATGGATTCTACAACTGCATACATTCTGCCGAAACCAGGCTTTTTCTCAACTTGAAGATTGTCTTTTCCTTAACTTTGATACTGATTATACATTTTTTAAATAAGACAAAAAAGAGAACTGCTCCAGAAGTCTGGAGCTGCACAAAAATTATGCAACACAGAAATTATGGTGCAGATGAATTATTTTTCTCGGATATGGATTTGAACCTCTGTCATCAGCTCTTCTTCCGGGACTTCAGCAGGGTCATTAAAGTATAATTCTCTGCTTGGCAGAATTGTTTCCAGGTTATTTTCCTCCGTATAGGAGAAGATCCTATTGTAGGCTGCTTCAACTCCGGGATAGGGACCCCTATATATAACGGAAACAGCTTTTATAGCCGGCAGCGTCTTTATTTCCATTTTCGGGTCTTCTACCGAGACCCTGCCTGATACCGGAAGTGCAATCTCTATATCCGCACCGGTTTCTTTGTATTCCTCATCGTGGCAGAGGAACATAATCGGACCTGTGGTTTTTACGCGGTTCCTCTGGTTTTCAGGGCTGCTGACGCATGCACAGATTTCATTGATTAGTTTTCCTATAGTTACTACAAAACTCCCTTTTTCACGTTTGCTCAAGACTCGCAGTTCGGGAATCTCTTTGAGAATGGGTTCTGTAACTGACATTTTGAATATCTCCGTAACTTTTCCACTATGTTTGCAGGCGCCCTGCAAAATGCCCTCGATCCTCTGCAGCTGCTCGACCTCCAGCCGGACTTCCTCAAGCCTTTTTTTGAAGCAGGCTTCAATGACCTCGCAATTTCCCGTGCTTTCCGCGTCCAGAAGCACGGCGGTCTCTTCCAGGGAAAAACCAAGGAAAGAAAGGGCCTTGATCTTCATTCCCTGCTCAAGCTGGGCAACCGTATAGTAACGGTATCCGGTGAAAGGGTCCTTTGCTTCTGGAACAAGGAGCCCTTTGCTGTCATAGAGCCTGAGAGCTTTTTGCGAGAGGCGGGTCATGAAGGAAAATTTACCGATTGGGATCTGATCGACTGACATCTTGCTCAACCTGTTAATTGCCCTGAAATTAGATAAACTGCCTCACTTTTCCCCGGGGCAATGTTTGGTTTTATGAGTAAAATGTATTTCATCAGATGTTGCAAGAAAGATATTATCTGAAATTCAGGGTAAATTGCCGCGATTTTTACGGAGAAAAAGGCAAATATCAGGTTATTAGAAGGAATAGAAGTTATAAGAAACACAAAAAATTCGAAATTTATCGGGGTGCCTGTGTTTATGGCGATTCTGCTCACAGCCGCCGGTTTTATTTCCCAATTTTACTTCTGCAACAACAGGGTTATCGTTTTCAGGAAATTCTTTGCAGCTCCGATCAGCGTCATCACCAGTACGAATCCAAGGCCCAATTTTATAGCAAGCAGTGTACTGGAATTTAAGGCCGGGTTAAAAGGGAAAAACAGTATAACGGCATATATCAGGACAGCTGAGGCAATACCGAGCACTGTTTCTATGGTCATGGGTACCCATTTGCTCTTAATTACAAGATAGAGCAGGTTTGCGATGATCGTTGAAATGATGAGCAGGTTTATGAACGGAAGAATTTCAGCAAATTCCGCTGAAAGCAATGGCACGATTTCGGGGGGCTTGCCTCCTGAGATATTTACAACCACACGCACACCTGTCCAGAATAAATTTATCATAGCTAAAAATATCAGGTTCATGCCCGTGATGATCGCGACCCTGAAGGGTGATGAAGGCTGCTGGAGGCTGGCATTAATTTCCTTAAGTTTTCCCTCATACCTCACCTTCAGCCTGGCCTCATAAAGATATATTACAAGAAAAATGAGTGCCAGCACGCTTATAGCCATTATCATTGCAGGAAAGACCGTAACAAAAACATTCCCCATCAGAAGGCCGACTTCCGGCACCAGTATGAGCAGGAGAAGGGTTGCCATCGAAAGTGCGAAAACTAGCGCTGCAAGCACTTTTACGGCTTCTGTTAAACTTCCAGATAATTTTCTATTTTCAGCAGCAAGAGTTTCAATATTCCTGGGGCCATTCGATCTTTGCTCGCCTCTCAAGTCATCCCTCTGTTCAGTATACATACCCCTGTTGCTTCATAAGGATGTTCACTCTTTAGAAGAACTAAGAAGATTCAACTTTAGTTCAAAATTTCATTTAATCGATGCCAGAAAAAAGAGTGAAATTGAAGAAGATTCCGAAAACCCCTGATTTTTATTGATCGGTTACATGCTATTTCCATGGCCGGATCTACGGGGTTTTCGAAATTCTCAATTCTATTTTTATTATTCAGTGAGACAGGATCCATCTCGGGCACGGTCTCTAAGTTGATCCTGGGTCTGGTCACAGTCGCCGGTGCAGCTGGAAACTAGGCTGGATTGACAGGATCCATCTTTGAGGCGATCCCGGGTCTGGTCTTTGTCCTGGTCCCGATCCTGGAGCTGATCACAGAGAGATATTGCTGCTTCCAGGCATGAGCCGTCCTGCGCCTGATCTCTATCCTGGATCTGGTCTGGGTCCTGGATCTGGTCTCTGTCCCTGAGCTGGTCTGCTGCCGAGGCTCCTGTTGCGAGCAGAGCTAACAACATCAAGAAAACAAAACCGGATGCTACGATCTTTTTAGTTGGCTTTCTTCTAATATCCATATATTTTCCTCCTCATTTTTACTTTGATACGAGAATACTCGTAATCAAAAAAGTATAGAGTGTGTAAAAATATAAAGATTCTTATAATAAGGATCCAAGTTAAGGTGAGAAAAAAAGGTTTAAAGCTTGATCATACTTTAGTTTCTGCCATGAAACGTTATAACACTCTAAATTCAAAATTAACGTAAATCGTGTTATATATTTTCCATATCCGACAGCGATGTCGTCTACCATTGCAGGGTTGATATTTTTGAATAAAAAGCATTAATCCGGTTAGAAATCCCAAAATCTGCTCCTGACAAACATGATTAGCGATCTCAAGTCGTTTTTAGTCCCCTTAGGACATCTTTTCAAGCCTGGGCATGCCATCTTCAATCACTACATAGGTAAGGCTGTCAATCATGTCTCCGCAGTCAAAGAGTTTATCGTCATCTCCTGCCGGCTCATGGGTATGCCCCATAATCAGATAATCCAGCCCTTCTTTATCGATGAATTCTCTTGCTTTCTCATGGATCTTCTCGATGCGCAGGCGATAATTTTTGTCCTCAATTTTCAATTCAAAAGGAGTTTTAATGAATTTTTGATACAGGTAAGGAAACCGGTTTACAAGCCAGCCGTACAGCCAGTGCCCGAACATCTGCTGTAAATCAAATCGCCAGCCGTGACAATAATATATGTTGTTTGAAACAAAACTATCAGTAACCTGTACGGGGATTTTTACCTTTTTCCACAGCTTATAGTCATGGTTTCCCCAGATGATTGTGGTGGGAACTTTCTCTGCCACCGTAAGTAACGCTTCGTAAGTGCTTTTCATAGGTTCCTGGCTTTCGATAGTTTAATGGGACAGCGCCACAAATCCAGGACATCCCCGCAGAGGATAAGTTCGTCTGCGTTTGCTTTCACCAGCTCAAAAAAATCTTTTATTTTCGGGTAATTTGCATCTTCGTAACCAATGTGAAAATCAGATGCGCAGTATATTTTCATTTAAATTCCCCATTGATTTCAATCTAATGATTTGCCTTCCATTGCTAAATGGTCCAGTATTTCAAGACTCAATTTCAAGACTTGATTTTTTCTGGTAAGGAGGATTTTTTCCGGCGAGGAGGAAGATTGAATGTTTGCAAAAAGGATAGAGGAGGAAAATGCTAAAGGAAAATGACACTGTATGGAACTACAGTGCCGTCATTTCCTCCTGAAAACTAGCGCTTCTTTTCCAGAGTTCACTTTTCCTGCGTGTGCTCCGAAATCCAGTCCCCTATCACTTCTAAAGCAGTCGGAGAGATTGTCTCTTCAATAGCCGCGTACTCAGAAGGAGACCCGGTCTGAGCGGTCTGGAATAAATGATTGAGCCCTGGTAGCTCTTTTACGGTATAGTCCTTATTGCCTCCTGCTTTGAGAGCTTCTTCGATAGCACGGAGGTTCTTTTCAGGCGGCACCTGGAGGTCTTTTTCACCGTTTATCGCAAGGACCGGGCATTCCACCTGCATCAATGTCGGTTTGGGATCGTATGTCAGGAAAAAGCGCATCCACGGCGACAAAAGTGTCTGGACCTGAGCGTCAAGGGCAGTTTCAGAATAGCCGGAATTCTGTTTTTCTTCTTCGCTCATGTTTGCCATTTCATCCATTATAAGCTCGCGAAGTTTTTCCGCGGCAATTGTATTATTTTGTTCCTCTTTTACCACAGAGTTCATACTTGTCATAAGGGCATTATTCCGGGTAATAGTCTCATTGTCTGCCCCTTCTGCTCTGGAAATCAGGTCGCTCTGCAACAGGATAATTTCTTCCCCGGTAATGCCGGGACCTGCCATCAGTACGATGAATGCAACATCATGAGACTGCACTGCTACTATTGGGGCAATCAAACCGCCTTCACTATGCCCTATCAGCCCGATCCTGGTCGAGTCTATCTCTTCGCGGCTCTTCAGGTACTCAACACCGGCAAGTACGTCCCCTGCGAAATCTTCAGTAGTGGCCTGCGAGAAGTTCCCGGTTGACCCTCCAATGCCCCGGTCATCGACCCGGAGCACGGCGATACCCTGACGTGTCAGATAATCCGAGAGTACAAGGAAGGGGCGGTGGCCAAAAACCCCTTCATCCCGGTTTTGCGGTCCGGAACCGGTTATGAGAATTACTGCCGGAAAAGGTCCTTCAGACCGGGGAAGGGTTAACGTACCTGCAAGCTTTACTCCTGCTTCTGTATTTTCATAAACGACTTCTTCTTCATCATATGGATAGGGTTTTACAGGGTCCTGTTCCCTGCGAATTTCAGGCTTTTCCTCAATACGGGAAAGCACAAGCGGAAAAACTGACCCTACCTGTTTCCACTCTCCTTCGATGGTTTTTCCGTCTTCTTTAAGTGTCCCTTCAAAAACTCCCCTGATGGATTTCACTTCAAGGCGCAGGTCCCCATCCTTATAGGTAACTGTCTCTACAGGTATGCCGTTTACTCCCTGGTCAAGGCTGTCCATGGAGGCGTTAATTGAGCCGTCAGGGCTGGTGGAAATATTGAATAAAATTCTTAATTCGTTTCCTCCCTGAACCTCAAGACTTCCCAGCCACAGGCCTTCGATGTCTTTTATATCTTCAATATTTTCGCCGGAAATATTATCCTGTTGCGAACTATCCGATTGTGGTTTATCGGGTTGGGAGATACATCCCGGGCCAGCTACAGTTACAAGCAATAAGACTACAAAGATTACAATTTTACGATTCATTAAAAGTCCTCATCTGTTTGTTTTTTACGCTTATTTTTTTAAAGGAATGAGATAAAACCTGATTGTGGTGGGAGCCGAGTTATCCTATTTCATAGTACTCAATTTCTACCTTCTCATTATTTTAATTCCTTCTCATTTTGCCTTCTTATTTGATAAATTGAAATTCTTTGGTTTTAAAAGAGATTCCACTTTCTTACCCTTCTTATTGATTCTGAATATCTCTTTATGATCCTGAATATATCTCGAACAAGAAGCCTATGAAAAATAAGAAGCTATGAAAAACCTCCAGGAACTTTTCCAGCAAGTTATTTAAGCAAATCCGGGGTTTTACCTGTCTTATGTTTCAGGTGAAAAAAAGTGCCCATCTGGCAGTGTTGCTTGGCTGTATTCTCTACGGGATGACCGGCTTATTCCTTGCTAATATTCACAACCTGCCCATAACTTCAATAATCTTTTACCGCCTGCTCTTTGGGCTTGCCTTTATTTTCACTTTTCTTCTGGTTACGAACAGGCTTGGAGAACTGAAACCCGGAAAGGGGAAGGTTCGGCTCCTCTTACAGGGCATCTTTGTCCTGGTTAACATGTTCTTTTATTTCCTGTGCGTAAAAGAAACCTGTTTCTCCATAGCTATCCTGCTCGAATACACTGCCCCCATCTACGTAATGCTGGCTTCACCTTTTGTTTTGAAAGAAAAGGTAGGAAAGGAGAGTATTGCAGCCCTTTTTCTCGCAATTACAGGTGTTTATCTGGTGATCCGCCCTGAAAATGGGTTTGGGACCCTCGAATTTTCCAGTAGTCATTTCATAGGGACCGCAGCGGGGCTCTTTGCGGGAATGCTCCTTGCAGTTATCATTATGAACGTGAGGGTCCTGAAAAAAGATCATTCCGAATTTGCCATTGCCTTCTGGGGCACTGCAATAAGCTGCCTCCTGATGGCCCCTTTTGCTTTTGAGACTTCCATGTCCGCCCTTGTATCCAATATACTTCAACTGATAGCTTTCGGAATTGTTTCTGTAGGAATTGGCGGAATTCTCACTACCATTGGATTTGCAAACCTTAAGTCTCAAACCGGGAGCCTGCTTGCTTTAATTGAGCCGGTTGCCGGGGTTTTCTTTGATCTGGCCTTCCTCGGAGTTGCCCTTTCAACAGGCACCCTTGCAGGATGTATTCTTGTGCTTGCCGCAGCTGTAATTGTCAGCTGCCCGAGTCTCGCATCGGGAGCCCGGGGTCCTTTTCACTTGCTTCGCTCGCTCAAGAGGACTAAAATATATATTTATCTAACCCGTACAAAACTATTCGCCATACTGTGCCGTTCTTATCACGCTCGACGCAGGAGAGCGGTCTTTCCCGAGAAGAGAAAAAACGCACATGAAATTCTTCGAATAACAGGCACAAAGAAATGAAAGTAATTGAAAGTACTTTCATGTCAGGAAAGACAAAAAGTAAAAGCGACAGAAGACAGATATAATTGTGAATTAAAATACGGTTGTCAGAGTCAAAGGGATTATTCTTAATCCGGGGTATTTCTATAGTATTTGGTTTCTTTTAATAACAGTATCAGCCGCTTGTTGTCTTTTTCCTTGACTGGAGGGATGGATACAATTTTTTGAGGCACAGCAGAACAAAACTGATGAATTCCATTCGGATATTCAGGAAAAATATTAACTGTTTGGTAATGACCCCCCGGAAAATAATACTCAAAAAACAGTTTTTCGAATTCAATTAAGGATTTTTAACTATCTTTTCAACTCTCGTTCCGAATCTCGTTTTGAATCTTGTTTCGAATCTCGTAACCTGCCTCTTCAAGGGCTTTTATTGCATGTTTTAGATCTTTTTCCCTGAGCAGGATATAATCGGTATCATATGTTGAGACGGCAAATATGCTGATCCCGTTATCAGCAAGAACTCTGCTGATTCCTGCAAGAATTCCGGTGAGCCTGAAATCAAGGGGGCCTTCAACTTTCAGGCATTTCCAGCCTATCTCACGGACCTTTTCCGGGATATTTGCCTGGATACTGCTTTCCGGGCAGACTACCGAAAGCTCTTCAGGGGTTCTCGTAATCGAGAAGAAACTGCCCTCATATGCCCATGCAGGGATTTCAGATCCCGGATCCAGTTTGCATATCCCGAACACGTTGTCCATGATACTCAAAGTAAGCTTATTCTGCTTCATGCCAGGCACCGACTTCAATTTTCCCTCTCATTTTCCATTTGTTTCTTTATTTTTTCCCTCTCATTTTCCATTTGTTTCTTTATAATACTGTGTGAATAATCCGGTTTGGATTACAGTTTGCTTTTTTTGGCAAACTTGTACTGCGGAAGGCTCATAAATATAGTATATAGGGTTAACGGTTACATTTTTTATTATATACAAAAGTAAAACAAATTTACTTTATAAGTCATGAGAAAATATTCCGGAAAAAGCTCTCTAAACACTGTTTTCAATCTGATACGTACTATGTTTGTATTCAGCCTCTAAATATATTTATTCATGTATGAATAAAAAAATCAATGTTTTTAAATATAATAATTTTTCTGACTATTTTTAGTTAAACAATGTAATAACTATGCATTGGCAGACGACGGCATTTCGCTTAAGTTTTTGGAATAACTCAGGTTAACTATTAAAAGGGTTAGGAAAAGGAAAAGATCACCTCCAAATGCTGCCTTCAAATGCTGAAATTTCCAAAACCCCGTTATTCTGTTTATTTTAAGGTTTGGTTCCAATGGTAGTAGGTTCAATATTCGAATTATTAAATTCGGCAGAAATAATCTCTCTCCTCAACAGTATCGACAGCCTGGTCTGGGGCCCTCCTCTTCTTATCCTGCTTGTGGGTACAGGGGCATACCTGACCCTGCGCCTTAAATTTGTCCAGGTTTTCAGGTTGTCCACGGCACTGACAGACGTGGTCCGTTCCCGGAAAATCGATACGAAAGCACAGGGAGACGTTTCAAGTTTTGCCGCGCTCTGTACGGCGCTTTCGGCAACAATAGGAACAGGAAACATAGTCGGAGTCGCAACGGCGATTGCAAAGGGAGGACCAGGAGCCCTTTTCTGGATGTGGCTTGCAGCTTTTTTCGGAATGGCAACCAAGTACTCCGAAGCTCTCCTGGCAGTCAAATACAGGACCGTGGACGAAAACGGGCAGATGTCCGGCGGGCCCATGTACTACATCAAAAACGGGCTCGGGCATAAAAGCTACAGCGGGATTCTCGCCAGACTCTTTGCTCTCTTCGGGATCTGTGCTGCCTGTTTTGGGGTCGGCACCTTTACACAGGTAAACGCAATAGTAAACTCCGTGGAGATCACCTTCGGGATTCCGGGCGGCTACACGGCAGTCATCATTGCCCTTCTGGTCGCCCTGGTAACTATCGGAGGGATCAGGAGCATTTCCCGCGTAGCCCAGTTCCTGGTGCCTTTCATGGCACTTTTCTACGTGCTGGGCTGTCTTGTCGTGATTTCCTTTAACCTCGAAAACCTGCCCTCGGCCCTTGTCCTGGTCGTAAAGAGCGCTTTTACCCCAACTGCTGCAAGCGGAGGGTTCCTCGGCGCAGGTGTAATGCTTGCCATCCAGATGGGAGTTGCCAGGGGGATCTTCTCTAACGAGTCCGGCCTCGGCAGCGCCCCGATTGCCGCAGCCGCAGCCCGGGTAAGGGAACCTGCCAAGCAGGGCCTGATCTCCATGACCGGGACCTTCTTTGATACGATTGTCATCTGTACCATGACCGGGCTAACCCTCATCCTGAGCGGGTCCTGGACAGCCGGAGCCAGCGAAGCCGCATACATGACCAACACCGCCTTTGCAGCCGTCCTCCCGAACGCAGGCACCTACATAGTGACCATAGGCCTGATCTTCTTCGCCTTTACAACAATCCTGGGCTGGAACTATTACGGCGAACGCTGCGTGGAGTACCTGGCAGGCGTAAAAGGAATTCTCCCCTACAAAGCCGTCTACGTCTTCCTGGTAGCTGCCGGCGGTTTCCTCTCAATCGAAGCCGTCTGGATCATAGCCGATATCTTCAACGGGCTTATGGCTTTCCCGAACCTGATCGCTCTCCTTGCCTTAAGCGGAGTGGTGGTAAAAGAAACCGAAAAATACCTCAAAACCCTTGAAGCCGAAAAAACAGGCACATCTGCAGGCATGCCTGCATACTCTCCAGTAAGCCGTGAAGTGAGGTCAGAGGGAGTTGCAGCTGATGAAGAAGATTGAAAATCCAAAAGGCGAAATAACAAATTAAACCAGATAAAATCAGATCAGATATACTCAGATAGGCTCAGATCAAACGATGAGCGTCTGGAACGAATAAAAGATCCGGTCCTCCTGGTCCGAGTCTTTATTCACCTATTTTCATTTTCTCTGTCACGCGGTTGGTTCCTGATTAATTGTTTGATCTGTTCTGGAATCCCGGAGAGAATCTTTTAGTTTTCTCTCCTTTCGGTATTTTAAACTTTTTTAAGGTCCCGGCGTGCTATATGCAGGTAGGCAGGTTTTCCGTCTTCCCCAGGCACCAGCATGAATTCCACGGGCTGCTGCGTAAGCGGGTGATATGTGGCGAAACGCTGCTCTCCGACTTTTTTGACCGGAACCTCAAGTTCGCCCAGTTTCAGAAAGAGCTGGCCATCTTTTCCGACAAGTTCCAGAGAAAGGTCCGGGGTGTTGAAATAGCTGCCCTCATAAGCGGCCAGCTCCTCTTCGCTTATCGGGAAAGATACTTTTTTTCTGTATCTTCCGGCTCTTCTGCCAGTGTTTCTGTATCCAGGGGCAAGAAGAGTTCCATTGCTTTTTCAGTACTTTCAGGGAGGTCGGAGCCGTAGGTACTGGTCAGGACAATCACCGCAAAACGGTTGCTAAAAAATAGTTCAGCCAGGATTATTTAAAATTTATTTAATATTTTGAGTTGTTAAAAACGGATTAAAATAGTTTCAGGGCTTATTTCCGGCCCACTATAATTCGCAGGAACAGGTCCAGAATTAAGAGAATATGAAATTCTCCCACCCTCCGCTTCCTTAAGCATCAACCTTTAAAACCAACCTTTAACAAATACTGGGTGAGGAATCTTTTCTTTATCGTTTAACCGGGGCTGGCTTGAATGGAACTGCTGGGTGTGGACATACTTGAAGTTTTGACAGGGATAGACCGGTTTGTCTGGGGCCCACCTCTTCTTGTTTTGCTTGTGGGAACCGGGATTTTCCTGACTTTGCGCCTTGGGCTGGTCCAGGTCTTCAGGCTGCCCCTTGCACTCAAATATGTCCTGAATTCGAGAAAATATGAAGACGGAGTCCTGGGAGATGTTTCGAGTTTTGCGGCGCTCAGCACTGCACTTTCGGCAACGATAGGAACAGGGAACATTGTGGGGGTTGCAACGGCAGTCAAGACAGGGGGACCCGGAGCTCTTTTCTGGATGCTCCTTGCCGCTTTTTTCGGGATGGCGACCATGTATTCCGAAGCCCTCCTGGCAGTCAAATACAGGACAGTTGACGCAAACGGGCAGATGTCCGGGGGTCCCATGTACTACATCAAAAACGGGCTGGGACACAAAAGGTACAGCAAGGTCCTTGCCCCGCTCTTTGCCATCTTCGGGGTAAATGTAGCCCTTTTCGGGATAGGGACCTTTCCCCAGGTAAACGCTATCGTGGACTCGGCAAGAATTGCTTTTGACATCCCTGAAGTCCTGACCGCAGCCATGCTGAGCCTGCTTGTGGCTTTTGTGACGCTTGGCGGGATCAGGAGGATTGCGGCTGTTGCCCAGTTTATGGTACCTTTTATGGCAGTTGCTTATGTGCTGGGCTGCCTTGTGATTATCGGGATGAACCTTGAAAAGCTCCCGGCAACCTTTGCCCTGATCATCGGTTCCGCCTTTTCCGAAACAGCAGCAAGGGGAGGTTTCCTTGGAGCAGGCGTTATGCTCTCAATCCGTATGGGGATTGCCAGGGGGATTTTCTCAAACGAAGCCGGGCTTGGAAGCTCCCCCATAGCAGCCGCGGCTGCAAGGGTCAAAGAGCCGGCAAAGCAGGGCCTGATCTCAATGACCGGGACTTTTTTCGATACAATTATCGTCTGCCTGATGACAGGAACGGTGCTCATCATGACGGATTCCTGGGCCGGAGACCTTGCAGGAGCTTACATGACAAGCTATGCCTTTTCCACCGTACTTGAAGAAGCCGGGAGTTATATTGTAACAGTCGGGCTCATATTCTTTGCTTTTACAACCATCCTGGGGTGGAACTATTACGGTGAGCGCTGCACGGAGTTCCTCTTCGGGGTAAAAGGAATCCTTCCCTACAAAATACTCTATATTTTCATCGTTGCCTCAGGCGCCTTCCTGACCCTTGATGTCATCTGGGTCCTGGCAGATATCGTTAACGGACTTATGGCTATCCCGAACCTGATAGCCCTCCTGGCGCTGAGAAAGGTTATCGAAACAGAAACAGGGCAGTATTTTAAGAGGAATAAAAGCTTAGAGGAAAATAAGAGTTGAAAAATTGAATTAAGGAAGAATTATAAGAGCTTTAGTGGAAATAAGAGTTTTAATGGAAATAAAAGTTTTAGTGGAAATAAGAACGTTAAGGGAAATAAGAGCATTAAGGAAAGTAAAAGTTGAAAATTGAATAAGGGAAGAAGTTTGAAAAATATAGAACATACAACCTGACGCAGGTTGCAAACAAAGTGTAACGGTTATAAGTAAGGCTCAGAGATTGTTATTATAAAGTTTACCAAACCAGACAGGGATTGTTACCCATGAAGTTTACCTTTCCAGGAAAAGCCCCGGAGACTATGAAAAAGGGAAATAGAGGACTGAGTTTTGTAGCTGCGGTACTGCTAATAGCAGCTCTTCTGACTTCCCCGGCATCTGCAGTTATCGTTTCGGGAGATACCCACCTTCAGGTTGAAGTCTCCGAAATAACCCCCAACCCTGCAAGACCCGGAGAAGACCTGCTTATAACAGTCAATGTGGAAAATACCGGTGACGAGCCGGCAGAGCACGTAAAAATAGGGATTGAGGAGCTTGACCCTTTTATCTTTAAATACAGCACCTCAGATGTATACGGTTCCGGGACAAATACCGAACGCACTTTTCAAATTGAACATATAAGGCAGCGTTCGAAGGTCGAACTGGATTTCCATTTCAGGGTCAGCTCCGAAGCAAAATCGGGAGTTTACCAGCTTGAATTCACCATCAAAGATGACGGCGGAACAAGCTTTTCAAAAAGGATTCCTATCCGCGTGGAGGGAAACCCTGATCTCGTGCTTACAGGTACCCAAATCTTTCCGGTAAATGGGGAAAATTCCTCTTCCGGAGCCCTCGTCCCCGGAGAGGAATTCTATCTCAGGACTACAGTTAAAAATGCAGGGAACGGAAATGCAAAAAATGTCCGCGTCATACTTGACCTGAACGGATCTTCTCCCCTGATCCCTCTGCAGGATAACGTCTTTTTCCTTGAAAACCTGAGTGCCGGAAGTGCCGAAAACCTGTCGTTCAAGCTCCTTTTAGGCAGCAATGCAGGTGTACAGCCTTACAAGATCCCTCTCCGGATAACCGCCTCAAACGAAGCTGAAACCCTTCAGATCAACAAGTCCCAGGAGATCGGGGTCAATGTGCTGAACAGGGCGAAAATAGATATTGCAAGCCTTAAATTCGACCCTGAAATGCCTGAGAAAGGCCAGCAGGCTTCCATGATCCTGAGGCTTGAAAATGTAGGAGACGGAGAAGCCCGTTTTGTGAAAGCAAGGCTCGAAGGGCTTGATGGAGGCGGCAACACATATGCTTTTCTTGGAAAGCTAAAAAAAGACGATGATGCTCCTGCAGTTTTTATCTTCATTCCTGAAAAGGCAGGAGAACAGGAAGTAACCCTGCTTGTGGAGTACGAGGATGATTTCGGAACCCACCAGCTCAGCGAAAAACTGACGTTCAACGTAATCAGAACGAACAATAGTATTGTCCCGGTTGTACTGGGAGCAGGCCTTGTACTTGCAGCCGCAGGCTTTTACCTGAAAAAGAAAGGCAAAATCTAAGCTGGAGAAAAGAAGAGAGGAACGTTTCAAAAATCATAAAGGATGCCATATTATGCTTGAAAAGGCTAAAGTCTCCTTTTTTCTTGCCAGCCGTTCAATTACTCGAGGCAACAAAGGGATCACGATCTTTACGGTCTTCGTGCTGACCCTGATATTTGTTCAGCTTGTGCTTTTCTCAAGTATTCTGGCAGGAGTTACGCTCAAATTCAATGAGCTGATGGTGGACTTCCAGACAGGGAACGTGGTGATCGAGCCAAAAGAAGAGGAACATTATATAGAGGATGCATCAGCCCTGCAGAAGAAGATCGAAAGCCTTCCCCCGGTGGTAGGGACTTCGGCCCGCCTGAAGACCACAGGAAACTTCCGCTATAAGGAAAAAGAGATCGGAGGTACGGTTTACGGGATTGACCCTGCGGATGAAACCTTTGTAACCGGGCTTGAGGGAGCCGTAATAAGCGGGGAGTTTCTCAGCAGGCCCGACAGGGGAGAGATTATTCTGGGCAGGGAGGTCTCGGGAGGTTACGGAGCCCTGATGGAGTCAAGGTCTCTCGGCGGGGTGGAGGTTGGCGACACCATAGAACTTACCATAAGTGGAAAGACCCGGGAGTTCAGGGTCAAGGGAATCTACTCCACCCTTTTTTTCCTTGCAGACGCCGGGGCCTACATTAACCGGGTTGACATGGAAGAGATGCTGGGAGTGGAAAACCGGGATTATGCTCAGGAAATAGCTGTCAAGACCACCCCAGGCACGGATGAATATGAGACCCGCACAGCTCTGCTGTCCCTCGGTATAAGGGAAAATATCCGCACCTGGCATGAGTTTGCAGGTATTCTCCGCCTCATTGAAAACACCCTGGGCCTTGTCAGGAACATTATGAACGCAATAGGCCTTTTGATAGCGTTTGTGATTATCTTCGTGGTAATTTATGTTAATATAGTGAATAAGAAACGGCAGATCGGTGTCCAGAAAGCGATCGGGATAGAACAGAATGTGATCGTTGCTTCTTTCGTGCTTCAGGCAATGCTCTACGCCGGCACAGGAATCATACTCGGCTATGCTTTTGTGCGTTTAGGACTTGTTCCTTACACGGTCTCGCACCCTATCCAGGTCCCCCTTGGAGATTTGAGTCTCAAGCTTGACAATGCCGAAGCTATAGACCGGGCAGTCCTCCTTTTCCTTGCTTCCATAATAGGCTCTGTAATCCCTGCATATAAACTGGCTCAGAAAGATCTTCTTGACCTTATCTGGGGGAAATGAGAGGAGGTGAAAAAAATGGAAAATGAAGGGAAGACTGAAATTGAGATGAAAACAGCCCTCGGAAAGGATGGCGACATAATTATTGAAGGAATAGATATAGTCCGGACCTTCAAAATGGGAGAGGTACAGGTAAGGGCTCTTCGGGGAGTAAATGTAAAAATCAGGAGAGGAGAATTTGTTGCCATAATGGGCCCCAGCGGTTCCGGAAAAACCACTCTTTTAAACCAGCTGGGGCTCCTCGATACCCCTAACTCCGGGAAAGTCATTATAGACGAAACCGACACTTCCAGCATGTCCGACAGAGAAAAAGGCAAATTCCGCCTCCATAACCTGGGATATGTTTTTCAGGACTATGCCCTCCTGCCGGAACTCGATGCCTCAGAAAATGTCTATATTTCCCTCATGATGCAGGGCAAAACAAAAGAAGAATGCGAATCATCAGCAGCAGAAATCCTCAAAGCCGTTGGCCTTGGCGACCGCCTGCACCAGCTTCCCTCAAAGATGAGCGGCGGCCAGCAGCAGCGGGTCTCTATTGCCCGCGCCCTTGCCCATTCCCCAAGAGTCCTTTTTGCTGACGAACCCTGCGCCAACCTGGACTCTCAAACCTCAAAGGAAGTGCTTGACCTTTTCAAAAAGTTCAATACGGAAAAGGGACAGACGATCGTAATGGTCACGCATGAAGACTGGCATGCTGCATACGCCGACAGGGTGATAAGATTGAAAGATGGGACCGTGGAAGAGCGAACCCAAATTTGAACTGGCATTAAATTTAAACTGTTATTGAACTTGAACTTGTTTTCCAGGTTGCCCACTTGCGCTCTCGTTTCTTAGCCGTATAACCATATTCACTATACTGAGTTATTTCTGTCCCGGCAGAGTTGCGGCTCTGCAGTGCGCTGTCCGTTTCGCTTCGCTCAAGCGGACTAATTGATGGGCTGTAACAGTTAGATTCGCTCAAAATAGTTGAATTCGGATTTCTGTCCAATACAACGTTATTAGCTGTATTGTGCCGTTCTTGTCCCGCTCGACGAAGGAGAGCGGTCTTTCCCACAAAAAAGAAGAAAAACAGACCCGAAGCAAGAGCCTGAATGTGAAAGTTCAAGAAGAAGCTGATAGGAGGCAAACAGGAAACAAGCTAGAGCGAATAAGTGAAAGAAACCAAAAACAGGAAAAGTGCGAACAAAGCGAGGTTAAATTTTGCCTCAGAAACATTCTTTTTTAAATTTCAGAATTTCCCTTTTCATGGCGTTTTCTTTCTTTTCTCCCTCTTAGTTCAGGACTTTACAGATATTATTTCCTGGATATGTAATACAAAAGACGGCATAAAAAATATGCTTCTCATAGAATTATATAGTTTTTCGGTTATACAGAATATGGCAGGAGATTGAAAGGGGACTTTCTGGGGCATTACCTGGAGTATCTACTATTGTGTAGCCGGGTAGTGGTCACTTTATTAAGGGGAAATTTGTTGAATTGTGGATTAAAATATTAGAAAAGTTTTATTAGTAACATTCACAATATAATTACTTAAAATTACAACTGTGGTTTGAGATTATATGCTTGTAGTGCCTCTTCTGGAAAAATATAAAAAATATCTGACGTGGTCCTATCGTACCCTCGGGTTTTTTCAAACAGCCGGTAAATTTTCCATTTTGTTTTTATTAATGATCCTGTTTAACCTGTATGAGCTGGCTTATTATGTTCCTGAAGTGGAGAGGCTGAGCGAGTTCCAGACATACCTGAACACTTACTGGTTCAACCTCGGGTTAATGGCGGCAGGGGCACTGTTGCTGACTCTCCTTTTCGGTTTAATTCACAGGTTACTTGACAGAAGAAGTAAGTTCAACCTGATAAGTCTCCTTGAAACCAGCTTCCCGGAACTGAAGACAAGGCTGGCTACGGCATATGATAACAGCCAGAACATCAACATCGTTACAAAGAAACTGCTTGAGGATGTGCACAGCCAGCTTGGCGGGATCAAAATAAAGAAAATAATCCCGAAAAACCAGATTTTCAGGTCTTTTGTGATATTTCTGCTGGCGGCAGGAGCTGTCACCTTCTGCATACATGAGGGATTCAGCTTTGATATCTCCCCAGGCCAGCTAATCGATGATCTCCGGGACAGTATGTCTAACCTGAATGCCAGAGCGGCTTACGAGGAAAAAGAGGAGGTTGCCCCGGATTCCAGGTACAGGATAGAAGCTGTCATCATAAAAAATGGAGATAAGGTTGAAATGAAAATCAACCCGAGCCTGGGCCTCGGGTTCACAAGTCAGGTAGATGCGGGTACTGAAAAAAAATTCAACGAGAGCTCAGATGGCCTTGAAGATGAATTCAGACAGAGTCAAACCTACTCGGAAAACCTGCCGGAAGAATATGAGCCTTTGATCAAACAATATTTTGAAGCACTTTCATCCTGATTCTCACCCCGGGTCCTCCCGGATCTTTCCCCTGAACTAATTATTTTCAACGAAGAAATTACAGCGAAGAAATTACAAAAATAAGAGGATAAGAGAAAGTAAAAAGCCCGCAAAGCAACAAAAAGCCCGTAAAGCAGCAGAAGTGCCCGAATTTGCAGCAAATGCCAGATTTATGTAAAAAACAACGGAGTTTCAATATGAGAGAGCTACAGGAAATCCAGCTTGAAGATTCAGAACTTAATTTAAAACCTACATATGAAAAAGCCCCCAAGATTTTCGAGGTTATCTTTAAGGAAATCGGCAATGCTATAGTCGGCCAGAAAGAAATGGTCCGGCAGATCCTGATAGCTATGCTGTGTGAAGGGCATGTCCTCGTTGAAAGCAATCCCGGGCTTGGCAAGACCCTTACGATCTCCACCATTTCCCAGATCATGAGTATGAAGTTCAGCAGGATACAGTGTACACCTGACCTTATGCCTGCGGATATCACCGGGACCGACATTATCGAAGAAGACGAGAGAGGCTCAAAACGTTTCAGATTCAAGCAGGGTCCTGTTTTTGCAAACATTGTGCTTGCGGATGAAATCAACCGTGCCTCCCCTAAGACCCAGTCCGCCCTGCTCGAAGCCATGCAGGAAAAACAGGTGACAGTGGCAAGTACGACATATCCCCTGGACAGGCCTTTCTTTATCCTTGCGACCCAGAACCCTATCGAAATGGAAGGCACCTATGTCCTTCCCGAAGCCCAGCTTGACAGGTTTTTAATGAAGATCCGCCTGGGTTACCCGGATTCAGAAGAAGAGTTTGAGATTGTAAACCGTTACGCTGAGGCTTTCAGACCCTCAGTACGAAGATGCATAGAAAAAAATACGTTTCTCGAACTGCAGCAGATCACCCGCAGAATTCCTATCTCAAACAAGCTCAAGAAGTATGCAATCGATATCGTAAACCAGACCCGAAACATGCCTGAAATGATCGAAGCAGGGGCGTCTCCGCGGGCTTCAATTGCCCTGATCCTCTGCGCAAAGGCAAATGCGTTTCTCGACGGCAGGGGGTACGTTGAGAAAGAGGACATCGACTCCATGGCCCTTCCGGTCCTCCGCCACAGGATAATTCTATCTTTTGATGCTGCAAGGAGCAACATCACGAGTGATAAAATCATAGAAAAAATCCTGGAAGACAGAAAAACAATTCTCTGATCCGGCCTGCGGAAAAAAAGGCTGGAGGCAATGATCATACATGACTGGCGCAAAACACACAATCGATACCTCTTTCCTGACCCAGCTCGACAGGTATGCGATCCCCCTCAGCAGGAGAGTTTCTGCAATTCACACGGGCAGTCACCAGTCAACCAGGAAAGGGACGGGGCTTGACCTTACAGACCATCGAAAATACAATCCTGGCGATTCATTAAAAAAAATAGACTGGAACCTCTATGCACGTACGGAAAAACTCTATATCCGCAGGTTCGAGGAAGACAAAAACCTCAACATGGTCATACTGCTTGACGCCAGCAGCAGCATGCTCTTTCCCGAAAGCACGCCGAACAAGTTCGAGTATGCGTCAACAATAGCCGCAGGAGTTTCTTACATCGTAATGAAACATAACGATGTGTATACGATAGCAACGTTTGCAGACGATGTGGAATACACAAAGGCACACAAAGGAAGGGACGATTTCCTGCGGACAATAGACTCCCTGACACGGATTTCGGTCAGCGGAAACACAAAGCTTGCAGATTGCGCTGACTCCGTATACCCGAGAATAAAAACGAGATCAATGGTGCTTATAATTTCAGACTTCCTGGACAGCATAGATTCAATCCACAATGCCGTTAACAGACTGTCCAGACACGAGCTTGTGCTTGTACATATTTACTACGAGACCGAGATGAACCTGCCCGAAACCGTGGACGGGGCAGTAAAATTCATTGACAGCGAGACAAACGAAGAGATCAGTTTTACGGTGGGTCCCAACTTCAAAAAAGAATACGCTGCCGAATACGCAAAGCATGTGGCTGAACTGGAGAAAATCGCCTACGATTTTAAAATTCCTTACTTCCGCGTCAGCATAGAAAACCAGCCGTTTGATACTGTTCTTAGAATTATAGGTGAAGGGTGATCCTGCCCATGGACTTTGAATTTTCTCAGGGCCTGGCTGCACTTGCAGGCATAATTCCCCTTACGATAATATACCTGCTAAAGCCCCGCCCAAAAAACGTTATTCTGCCTTCCCTGATGTTCGTTCGAAGGATAAGCCAGAATGTGCTTGACTCGCGGCGCACCATCAGTAAGAAAATAACAGACCCACTTTTTTTCATACAGCTGCTAGCCCTCATTCTTCTATCAACAGCAATTGCAGGACCCCTCCTGGAAGAGGTAAAAGCAGATTCTGAAAAGGTAGTAATTATAATAGACTCGTCTGCAAGCATGACTGCCCAGGATAGGGCTGATAGCGCAAGGGCAGTAGCAATAGACAGCCTGGCCGAAGAAAATACGATTATCACCGCGGAAAGCATTCCTGTGGTGCTTGCAAAAGCGCTGGATGCGGATGATGCAAAAGGAGTTATTGACAGCCTGGAGATGAAAAACACTCCGGGAGACATCCCCAAAGCGATTTTGACCGTTATAAACGAGAAAGAAAACGAGAACGGGAAAATCGTAGTCATATCTGATTTTGAAAACTGGGCAGGAAGGACACCTGAAACCTACATCCGGATTGCAAACACGAAAAACATGGAGCTTGAGTTCAGGCAGGTAGGCAATAAAACTGCCAATTACGCAATTGTGGACGGTTATTTGAAAGACAGAAACGACGGGACGTATGAATATACCTGTACTGTCAAAAATTTCAACAATAAAAGTGCGGACCTTGATATTCAACTGGAGAGTCCGGCTGACTCTTCCTCCGGCACAAAGGTGAGCAGCCCTGTACGGCTTGCAGGGTTCGGAGCGCAGCAGATAAAATTTTCAAATATTCCCCAGGGCACATCAACTGTGGAAATCCTCAATGAGGACGCAATACCCTGCGACAACATTGCTTACATTTCAATTCCTGAAGTCAAACCCAAAAAAATCCTGGTCTTAACAGACCCTGAGGAGGCTGCCGGGAAGTCTCCCCTGATAACAGCTATATCCCTGCTGCCCGACATTCACCTTGATGTCCGGCAGGACCTGCCTGATAATGTTACGGAATACGACACCGTAATCGTAAACTCCAGATCCGAATCTCTCTCGACCCTCGATGTCCTGGAAATCGTGGCCTATGCAAAAAGCGGAAAAGACCTGATAGTCATAGGAAACGAGTGCCTGTATGATTCATTACAGATGCGCGGGCTTTATTCTATCCTGCCGGTAGACATAATTTCAGTAGAAGACGAAGGCAGCCACACCATCGAGACCGTGGGGAGCGGGAAAAATATTTTTGAAGACGTTATGTTCAGCGAGGTCTATCTGCGCAGGTTCCTTGTCACTACTCCGAAAGAAGGGGCTTCGGTCCTTGCAGAGGTAAAGGGAACAGGGCCTCTGGTCAGCATGCAGAACATAAAAAACGGGACAGTGGCCTATGTCGGGTTCAGTGATACTACCGGAAAAGATGCCTGGAATAATTTTGCCACTACCCCGACCTACCCCGTGTTCTGGGTAAAACTGCTCAGGTACATGTGGGGAGTCGGAGACATCAGTGAAACAAACGTGAACACGGGAAGATACCAGGCATTTGACCAGGGTGTCCTGATAATAACTCCGACCGAGACCATCAGCAGTAGTTTCGTCTATTATGACGAATGCGGACTGTACAGCCTGAACCAGAAGACCGTTGCTGCTAACCTCTACGATTCCATGGAATCGAATACCTTTACGGAAAAAAGACTGAACCTGACAGGTGAAAACGGAGAAATCCGGAAGCTGGAACTCCGTACAAAGTCCCCTGACAAACTCCGGAAGTACCTTATTTACGCCTTACTGCTGCTCCTCATAATTGAAAATGCAATTATGTTCAGGAGGAGGATCATATGACCTTTAATCTCCCTTATGGTTTTGATTTTTTACACAGCAGCGAATTGCTGCTTCTGGTCCCTCTGGCCCTTTTTGTGCTTATAGGGCGCTGGAAAAAGGTCGATAAAAAACACCTGTTTGTCCATTCCCTTGTGGTCTTCCTCCTTATCCTGGCTCTTGCAGCACCTTATTCTGCAGAAATGGGCACTCCTAAAACCAACCAGACCAGGATAACCATAATCTCCGATGAGACTTCCAGCATGGAACTGCTGCAGAAAGGGGTTTCCGAGGAAATTTCGGAAAAACTCGGGACCAGAGTCCCGGTAACAGTAACAACGGTTTCAGGGATACACACGTCCCTTGGGGACGCTATTATTCAGCAGGCTTCCCCTGAAAACTATGTGCTTGTGGTCTCGGACGGGCAGAGCAATTCAGGGACCCCGGTTGAGGAAGCCCTGTCTTATTGCTACAAAAACAATTTTCCCGTAGCAGCCCTTATCCCCAAAACTGAAAAAGAGGACCTCAGCGTGGAGATTGAAGGCGATAATGAGGCTGTAATCGATAATGAGGCGTTTTATAAAGTTAATATTCGAAAGGCAACTGAAGAGAAAATGAGCTACCAGGTAAGGATTACCGTCGACCACCAGAAGGTTCTGGAGCGGGAAATCACCCAGACCGGGAGAATAGAAAGCATAGAGTTCAACCACACCTTTGAGACGCTCGGACCTCACACCGTAAAGGCAACCCTGCACCCGGCAAGTATCAGCGTTAAAAACCTGGATTATTTCGAGAACAATAACCAGTACATGAAAAGTATATACGTAACCCCAAAGCCAAAGGTCCTGCTTGTTACAAATGAGCCTGACTCTCCTCTTGCAAACACGATGAAGAAGATCTACGACGTAAGAGTGGCAAAATCATTCGGCTCCCTTAACGGCACGGACGCCGTTATAATTGATAACCAGGCTGCATCAACGATCTCGGATGCAGAAACCAGAACCCTCAGGAATTACGTCACTAACGGAGGAGGCCTGGTAGTGGTTGGGGGAGACTCTTCTTTTGATTACCCTGCAGAAAAAACATATAAGAACACCGGGTTTGAAGAACTTCTTCCTGTTACCTCGGAGCCTTCGAACTGGAGGGGAGGCAGAAACATTGTTCTTATGCTTGATGTTTCGCCAAGCGCTATGGACGAGAACGGTGTTGGAGGGCATGTTTTAGATGATATATTGTCCAATGCAATTGTCCTTCTTGAAAGCGACCTTTTAAAAGATGCAAGGGTTGATGTAATCACATTCGGGAGCAGAGGGGATGACGTTACAGATGGATTCCTGGATATGTCAAAAGAATCGAATAGATTATGGCTCGAAGCAAAGATCAGTGAAATTGAACCGTCAGGAACATCAACTTCTCTTGAGCGAGGACTGAGAACCGCGCACAATCTACTTAAAACGCAGAACGAAAGCGCAGAAGCTGAAATTATAATTGTGTCTGACGGCGGAATCGGCAATATGGCTGAAGGGGATTTACGGTTTGAGCGGGCAGTCCAGTGTGCGGAAAACCTTCACGAAGGTAGCGGCATTGACATTCATTTTGTTCATATATACGCTCCGAAAATTGACGAGCTCAAGGTTACCTCTAAAGGTCAGTATTATGCCGAGCTTTTCATGAATAAAATAGGTCTGTCCGAAAACTACAACAGGATAGAGCCCGGCAAGAGGGTGGAGGTAAGTTTCTCCGAAAATCCTGAAGAGTCCGAAGACCGGGATGATGAATATTCGAGCGGATCAATCGTAGTTTATGACCCGAAACATTTCATCACCCGGAACATTTCCGACATAAATCATGATATTTTAGGGTACAATGAGGTTACCCCGAAGCCCGAAGCAAACCGCCTGGTTATAACAAGGCTCGGCAAACCGATAATCACGACATGGAGGCTTGGGCTGGGGCGTGTTGCTGCGATTACAACAGATAATGGGAACGGAAACGGGGCCCCCTGGGCGGAGTCCCTGTATTCGGGAAATGACAGCCTGATAATTACAAGGACCCTGAACTGGGCAGTTGCAGACACCGAAATGTCTGAAGATATCCAGCTAAAGGTACCTGACCTTAAAATGAGCCAGCCAGGAAGAATCCTGATCACGACCGGAAAAGAAGGCACGCCTGAGCTCTATTTCGACAAAAAGCCAATGGAAATCACCTCCATCGGAAACAACATGTACGAATCGTACGTTACGGCCGACACCTTCGGGCTCCACAAAATCTCCGAAACCCCTGTTGACGCAAACCTGACCGAGGAGTTGATTTCTGAAGCCTCGGGAATTAAGAACGCGTCCTGGAGACCTGCTGCCGTAAACCGCCCGGACGAGTATACATATGTCGGCGAAAATACTCTTTTCAGGACAGCTATACTTGAAAACGGGGGGAAAATCTACACTAAAGGAGATATCTACTCAAAGATACTGGAGGATGCTTCAACCAGTACCGAGAAAAAAATCCTGACTAAAGTCTTTTATACGAAATATTTCCTTGTCCTCGCTTTTCTGATATACCTGCTGTATACCCTGCACCATACATACAATACACGGATGAAATGACCGTATCGGAGAAGTAAATTGAACCATAAGAGCCGGCAAATCCAGGAATCATGATAAACCTGTAATACGGCCAGGTAATGCAGTAGATAAAGAGATGTGATTCCCCGCTGTTCGAGATAACCTGCAATGAGAGATAACCTGTAATAAGGGACAGACAACAATAAGAGACAAACAGTAATTAGAGACACTGTGTGTCTGGGGGAAAATTATCCCGGATATGGGACGGCATTAGTTCAATAGTATAATATTAAACCAATCAATTAAAATTAGAAAGATAAGCTAAAGACTATAGTAATAAAATAACATTAATTGTTAAAAATATTATATATGAGAACTGCGTAGTATAAATTGCGTTCTCATCAAAACACCCCACAAACACCTACTTCAAAACCTACTCCACAATAAAGAGACGAATACAAAACTCTCAACCCAAAAATCAAATACCTCAAACCTCTTCCCAAACAAAAAATCTCTTAGTACCGTTCGGAACTTCCAGATATTTTCAGATGGGAACGCAAACTCATTTTAAAAACGAAACTGATTTTTAATATTTTTTTGCACATTCCTTTTAATATTCTTTTCGCAGGGATTTCAATGTTTATAATGCGGTGAACTCATTTTAATAAAACTCAATGCGTACGCACGTTTTTATTTTGCCGGTATCCGATGCGCATACCTGTCGTTTCCTTCTGAAATCCGAAACAGGGGTTTTAGAAATTCGTTTAATTTCCTCCATCCGAACCCCTGTTGAAATTGAAAAGGATTTTGGCATAATTGAATACAACCGGGACCTTTCCGTTTAAGGCAAAAGTTCTGACGGTTAGCGAGACGTAGCATTTAATGGGGTGGATATAGCTATCAGGTTAAAAGAAGGAGATGTCGAACAGCAAAGAAAAGCAAAACCGGGCTGCAGTATGACATTACGGTAATAATAAATAGAAAGAATATTGGAGGGGCAAATCCAGAGGTTGCCAGCCTCCGGGGTCCAGGGAATAATATTCCCGCTGTTGTAAGTAAAACACATGCATCCCTTTTCAGGATATACCGTATCGGGAGAGTCGCATGATGTTTGTGTCCCGTTATCATCCCCGTAACTTTCAAGTCCTAAAAGAAGAGGGTCTTCTGTGAGGTAATGTCTCGCCGGATACGTCAGTACGCCGTCCTTTATTACAGTACCTACCGGTACGGCATCAGCACAGTTTGCTGTGATCAGTATCCAGGCAACCAGCACCAGAATAAAATTACGTTTTATTATACCTCTTCCTCCTCAGGTTTCGGAAACGATATTAAAACTAAAAATTCATTAAAAATCAATGTCTTAGTCAATAATTGGATTAAGTAATATATATTGTTTTTTAAAAATTCAAGTAAATATATTTCTAAAGATCGTCTCCCTGGGGGAAAGGAGCAGGCGCACGATTTACTCAGATTGCGATATTACACTAGTGATATAATGATATATCAGTAAACTAATTGATATACGGATAACACAAGATTAGTTGTTGAAAATATTATATACAGTGAGTGCATAGTATAATTTGCGTTCTCACTATAACGCCAAACTAGCAAACACCTATTCCAAAAGACCTACTTCAACATCCACTCCGAAAAAACTACCCCACAAGTAAAGAGATAATACAAAAACTCACAGCCTATGAGTCAAGTACCTCAAACCTCTTCCCAAAACAAACAGCATCTCTTATAACATTCGGAACTTCCAGGATTCAGGTGGGAACGCAATCTTTTCTCTAAAATAACGATAATCCAGAAGTCTTTTGTTTATTCAGAAGTCTTCTGTCTATTCAAAAGTCTTCTGTTTATTCAAAAGTCTTCGGTTATTCAGCACTTTTTTGATAATTCAAGGATTTTTTTGATTATTCGGGACGTTTCGAAAATCCTCACATCCCTGCAGGATAACCAGAGCAAATTGACGAAGAGGAAAAACTTTGAAAAGGTCGCCCAACAATCTTTTTTTAAAAAAAGAGATAGGCTCTAAGAGCCCGGAATTTATAAGTTTACAGCAAATCATGCAGGATAAGAGGTTGAAGGATAAGATATCTGAAAAACCAACCCGTTCAAACCAACCCGTTCAAACCAACCTGTTTGCAGAATTCAATGGCAACAGAATATCATCAGTTTTTGCAATCCACAACATTTTTCAGTTCCGGATTCAATTCCACTGCCCTCTGCCTTGCTTCAATGGAATCGTCGAGTCTGCCAGTAGAAGCAAGAACAGCACTCTTGTTATACCAGGCTTCGGCATAGTCAGGTTTTAACTTAATTGCCTGCTCATAGGCTTTTATTGCTTCATCTTTTTCCCCGATTTCACTGAGTATATTACCCTTATCGAACCATTCAGCAGAGTTTTTCGGCTGCAAAGCGATTAAATTGTTTATCGCCCTTTTCTTCTGGGCCGAACTCCGGGTCATCATAAACCCGCCCAGGACGATAAGCCCGAGAGATGCAATCGGCCATGAATTGCCAAAGATACTGACGATAACAAACTGGTATCCGAATAAAGGCAATACAAAGGAAAAAATCCCTATAACAATAAGTGTTTTACCTGTACTCCCCATTTAAATCACCTTTTTCCGCAAATAACGGAGTATTTATTCACAACCAGGGTATCTGGAAAATTCTCTCCTTAGTTATTTGATATAACTATAGTATAATTAGCCCGGACTCCATATAAACTTTTAGACAGATAAAAAAAGAATTTTATTCAAATTTAAGTTTGAAAATACACAAAACAACTTGAAGAAAAAGTTAACTTAAACTGATCAATGGAAGTTTATGTCTACTTGAAATTACTGGAAGCTTGCATCTACTTAAAAAGCGACACATAATAAAAAAGGAAAGTGAAAATTGTTAAATGAAGTGTTAATGTAACCTCAGTTACACGGATAACACTTAATAGCGGTTCTCTCTTGGAGTCCTGTGGTTAGGAAGGCAGTCTCTGCAATAGACCGGTCTTTCGGGGTCAGGTTTGAAAGGTACCTGAGTCTCGACGTTACAGTCAGAACAAACTGCAGTGTGCATTTCCCTGGGTCCGCTGTTACCGCGGAAACCTCCGGAATTTCCTCTGAAATTTCTGTCATTAAAAGCCATTTTCGTTTCACCTCCGCTTATAGCGGATAGTCAATAGTTTAAAAATAAGATTGTATAGAGCTCTTTGTTAAAAACAAAAATGAGTTTTTAATAACAGATTATACGTCTCTTTATTTTTAATACACCTACCAGCCTGATATATTATATAAATGTATCTGTAAAAACTGGAAAGATACGGAATTTATCTCTCCAGAGGTTGGGTCCATACAGCTTTTTCTTTATCCTGTCAGAGGTTAATTTCCGGACTATGAACGTTCCCCGGACGCCTGAACTGGCCTTTCAACGGATCTTCCAGCCGGTGATTCAGCTGATTTTTCTCTCGGGCTTCCGACCGAATCTTCAGTTGAACTTGCAGCTGAACGCCCTGCCTGGACAGAAGAAGTCCCGATTATTTTCCTGGTCCTGAAGGCTGCAAGCAAAAACCCGTATGTTAGAGGGCCGATGATGATTCCTATCGGGCCGAGAACAAAGACCGGAGCTGCAAAGGCGATAAGAGTAATTGCCGGGTGGATTGCAGCCCTGTTTCTGGCAAGCCTTGGCCTCATGACAAAGTCAGGGATAATACTCAGGAAGATGATTCCAAGGAAGATCAGGGCTCCTGCTGTAAAAAAATCCTCTATGAGGACATAGTAAAGGGCAAGGAGGCCGTAGACCGTGCCTGCACCTACAACCGGCAGGAGAGCCATTACAAAGGTTGCAATTCCCCAGATAAGAGGATAAGGCACTCCAAGGACCCAGTAAAGGACTCCCCCGATTACGCCGGTCATGAGACAGGTCAGGAAGTAGACTATGAAAAGGCTCTGGTAAATGTAATTGAGCTCCCCCAGGAATATGACCCCCACCTTCCTGTCCGGAAAGAGATTAGGGAGTTCGGTTGCAATAGTTTCGCTTTCTACAAGCAGGTAATAGGTCAGAATAACGATTACGATCAGCTCTATAATAAGGATAGAAAGGCCGGTTGAGATCTGGAATATATTATTCTGGATTTGGGGCACATAATCCGTGACCAGGGAATTCAAGTATGCACCGATGCTTTCAGTCAGTTTCCCGGGATGGGTCTGGATAAAAGGTTCAAAAAGCCCTACTATCCGCCTGAGATCCATGTTTGCAAATCCGTTAAGGGTGTTGGGAATCTCCAGAATTCTTGAAATCTCATTCATCAAAGCCTTCACTATCATAACACCGGAGGCCACTGTAAGAAGAAATATTGAGCCAAGTGGGATCAGGGCACAGATCTGCTTGCTCTTTACGAACCTGATGCAAAAGAAGTATACAGGATGAATAATGTAAGCAAAAAGAGCGCTGAGAATAAGGACATAAAAAAAAGCGGAGGTGATATATATAGTATATAAAGACACCAGTGTAATTATAACTGCATAGAGAACCTTAACAGGGTCATAACTTTTCATAGAATAAGATACTGAGGAAGTAGATAAATAACTTACCACCAATATAAATAAACTCATCTCTATGAAAACATTAAATTTGTTTGCTTGAGAGCATTTGGAGTGTATTTGAGAGAAGTATTTGAGCAGATTTGAGCAGATCAAATTCGTTATGAAAACTAGTTGGGAAAAACTATAATTAAACACTATAATTAAAACAGAAATTAAAAATAAAAAGTAGAAAGTATTTAAAGAGTTTTTAAGAGACAGTTAAAAAAAGATGTAGTTATACAGATATGACCTCTGCCTTCTGCCTTTTGAAAATTGCAGTTACATTTCCATCATCATCAATATCGTCCTTAATTAGAACCAGTTCCCAGCCCTCGTTCCCGATTTTTTCGAGGTCACTCATCGTTTGTGGCATATGCACACCATGAATCCTGCGAGAATCATATTCCCATAGATGTATCACTCAATACCCCTCCTAAAATAAAGAGAAACTTTGTGATGTAAATTATTGCAATGAAACTATAAATAACCAGAACAAAAAGAAAAAAACAATCGGGTTTCTGTATTAAATAAAACTATATCTGGACCTTAAACAAAGCTGTATTTGAGTCTTAAACAAAGCTGTATTTGAGTCTTAAACAAAGCTGTATTTGAGTCTTAATCAAAGCTGTATTTGAGTCTTAAACAAAGCTGTATTCGAAGCTTAAATAGAGATCGCCAAATCTTTTTTATGATCGATGTCTTCACATTTACATCGGGCTATTATTCCTCTCACATTTTTTTCAGCTATTATTCTCCGAATCTCGCAGTCCTGGGACTGAAGACCGAAAAAGGATTCCGTCCTCGTATTTTATCCTGCGGATCCTCTCACGCGCCATGAAGTCTAAAACCAGTTCGATATCCTCAGGGTATCTGGCATTGGGATATAATGGGATAAGAGGCTGGGAGTTTTGCCCTGAGACATAGAACCTATTTTCCCCGAAATAGGCGATGTAGTCCAGCTGATACTTTTCGAATACGAGGCGAATGAATTTTTTTGAGAGAGGAGGCCTGGCAAATTCAAAATCCTCATCTGTCACTTCAATGTCTGCTTCATACATGATACAGGGATTGGCAGGATTGGATATAAATTCCGGGGAGAAATTCGGGGGAAAATGCCTCATTTGCCTGAAGCTTTTGGCATCCTGACTCCGGGGATCAGACCAATTAGTCTCCCTACACGCCTGTAGCGTTCGAGCAGGTCCTGTTCCTGTCGGATATCTTCAAGTTTTTCAAAAAAGTACTGGTTTTCAGGCAGATTGGGAACCTGGGCCCTGAGGATATTGAGCAGAGAATCAAGCTGCCTGTCCAGCTCTTTTCGGTCTTTATCAAGGTCCTGGAAACCCCATTCCCTTACCTTCTGGCTTACCGTACACGTGATTTTTTCCGTGGGCGTGCCCTTTGCCTGCAGGCAGGCGGTCCTTGCCCTGTACCGGATTCCGGAAAGGGTCTCTTTCAGCCTCTGTTCCAGAACTACCTTTCCAATCCTGGGATACTCTTTTTTCACGGATTTCTGCACAAGAATAAAGTCCTCTTCCACAGCCTCCAGAAGCCCTGAAGCCCTGTCAAAAGCTGCAACACAGTTCTTAAGCAGTTTCTTCTGGGCAGGCAGATCTCCGGGAGTCAGATTTCCTGCGGCTCGAAGAAGCCCTGCAAGTTCTTCCAGAACCTCCAGAAGCTTCTGATTTTCTTCCAGATCCCTTATCTCATGGGCCGCCTTTGAGAAATATCTCTCACTTTCGAGCCTGGAAGCCCTTCCCGGACTGTCGCTGAAAAGTATTCGCAGGAGGCTCTCGTAAAATGGGGAGTAGAACTCAGGAATGGATGTTTCAACAAGAGTTTCAGCTGCTTCTTTAAAGTATTTGACAGCTTCCTTGAACCCGAAAAGATAAGCTGCCTCGTTTTCTGCACTGAGCGCCCTCCAGAGGGAGGCCCTTCCAGTGGAACGGAGGGCGTACCTGCGCACATAGACATGGGGGTCATCGATAAGAACCTGCAGGTCTCTCCATGCCCGGGTTTTATCAGGCACGTGGAAAAAGGCGGGCCCAAGTGCCCGGGTTGCAGCCCGTTGCACAAAACTGTCGCTATGAGTTGAAAGCCTTATAAGGTCGCTCCAGGCTCTCCCTTTGTCCGGAACATCTGCAAATCCGGAAGCAAGGGCAAGTACCGCCCCTTTCCGGACTTCCCGATCCTCAACGGAGGTAAGCCTCAACAGATCGTTCCATGCCCTCTGTTTATTATCAGTATACGTAAATGCAACGGGAAGAAGCTCTGCGGCTCTTTTCCGGATCTGTGCATCCTGACCTTCAGTGAGTTTGACAAGGTCAAAAAAAACTCCGGATTTTTCTTCAACCGTCGGAAAGACGTGAGAAAGCAGCCCTGCAGCACCCTTTCTAACGCCCGTGTCTCCATCCCCTGACATTTTAAGAAGCTCCCCCCAGATATCCTGCGTCCTGCCTGCCTTCCGGGAATAAAGAGTAAGCAGAGATTCGATAGCCCCTCTGCGCATCTGAGGGTCCGGGTCCTGCATCAGGCTTAATAACTCTCCGATTACTTCTTTTTTGTCCGGCAGGTGAGGATATGCTCTGGTAAAGGACTCAGTTGCATCTTTTCGTACATAGCTGTCCCTGTCCCTCGTCAGCTTCAGAAGGTCAAAAGCAGACTTTCTCTTATCTATTTCCCTGGCCTGCTCCCTTTCTATATCACCCTTTCCCCTTGCTACTTTTTCATTCCCTGCTTCCCTTTCTTCCCCTTTTCCGGGAAATACAGCCCCTAAAGAATGGGCTGCATCCCTTCGTACAAAGGCAGCTTTTTCCGAGGCCAGCTTATAAAAACCAGCAGGTTTACTTGTTTCCTCTTCTTCCTCTAACTCTGCTGTCCGTCTTATCTCATTTTTCAGTTTCTCCGCCCATTCGTCTTTCTCTTCAATCTCTCCTTCTCTATTTTCCCCTTCTTCCAACTCATTTATCTCATACTCATCACGGAATTGGGGGCAGATAGAAGCAAGAGTCTTGACGACTCTCCTGAGCACATAACTATCCTTCTTTTCAGCCAGCTGCACAAGGTCCGAATATGCCTGATTTTTGTCGGACACATGAGGAAAAACCTTACTGAGGGTATCAGCTGCGACCCTCCGGACATATTCGTCTTCATGCCCGGTGAGTTCGAGAAGTTCTTCCCAGACCGGGTCTTTGTCTTCCAGGCCCGGAAACACAGCTGAAAGCGCATCTGCAGCCGTATCCCTTACGTACCCGTCCCTTGCTCCGGTAAGTCTCAAAAAATCGTCCCAGACCCTGAGGATATCGGGCATCACAGGAAATACAGAAACAAGGGTATCTACTGCCTGCTTTCGCATAGCTCCGTTCTCATCGCCGGTAAGCCTGAAAAGATCCCTCCATGCCACTTTTTTATCAGGCACCGAAGAAAAGACCGAAGGCAGAGCGAGAAGAATTTCCTTTTGCACAGCCTGTTCCGCGTTTTTTCCTGCCAGTTCCAGCACCTCTTCCCAGGCTTCATCTTTTTTTTCCTCAGGCAGGGACAAAAAAACCTCTCCGATAGACTTTGCAGCCAGTTCCCTTACCTTTGAATCCGGGAATTCGCTCACCAGTTCCAGTAATTCATCCCAGGCATCATTTTTCTTTCCTTCCGGCATTTCAGGAAAAACCATGCTTAAAAAAGAAGCTGCCTTTTCCCGCACATAAGAGTCATCCGAAACGGTCATCTCAAGCAGGTTTTTCCAGGCCTGCTCCTGATCCGGAAGCTCCCGGAGCACGTCAGGGATCCGGCGGACAATCCCCCTGCTTACGTCTTCCATGCTTGATTTGGAGCTTACCAGTCCGGCAAGCTCTTCCCAGGCCCGGGCTTTATCGGGCATAAGCGGAAAAACAGCTATCAGAGCATTTACCGCTTTTCTCATTATCCTCTCGGACGGATAAGCGGTAAGGTTTACAAACCTCTCCCAGGCAAGCTCCCTGTCCGGCACATTGGGAAAAACCATCTCAAGGGAATTGATAGCCTCTTCTCTGACCTCGCTGTCCCTGTCCGAACAAAGCTTCAACAGGTCTTCAAATGCCTGCTTCCGGTCAGGAAAAACCTCAAACAGGACTCCCAGCTGTCTTGCGGCCTTTTTCCTGTCATCCGAAACCTGACTGAAAGTCTTATCATGTATCCCGGGCTGCTCACTCAAGAATTTCCACCAACTGCTGCTCTAATCCCTTTCTATTTGCTGTATTTGAGTTTAGCAGGTTTGTTTCTTATAAGTATTGATATTATACAGGTTTATTAAAAAATTACATATATCATGTGATGTATATATTATATTGGTGACAAATTTTGGTTACAAAAGAACCAATTGCCAATATACAAAATTTTTTTGAAACAGAGCAAATCTCGGCGGCAAGTCAAAAGATCGTGCAAAAATATTTTGACTCAATGATCAACAAACGACTGAAGAAAGCAACACTCGAGTATAATGTCAATATCATGCAATTCGTACTTACCCATGTGAAGACAGATCTGGACAAGTTGACAGTCGATGATATTGAGGACTTTCAGAGTGCCATTGCAACTTGGGAACGGCTAAATGGTGAGGAAGTAGCTGACAGCACAAAGAAAGCATACGTCATTGGGTTCAAGCGGTTCCTCCGGTGGTATGCCAAGCGATATGGAAATCGTGATTACCTCGACCTCTCCGATACCATTGACATCAAGTTTGGGAAAAAGCAGAAGTTGCCGAGCGACCTATTGACAGACGATGAAATACAAAAAATGATAGAGGTAGCAAGTGGCGCCCGGAATAAGGCGATGATAGCAGTTTTTGCCGAGTCCGGGTGTAGAGTTGGTGAAACAATGTCATGCAGAATGTTAGATGTTGTACCAGTCAATGAGGGGTACGAGTTGACGTTCCCTGAAGGCAAGACCGGATCGAGAACGGTACTTCTTGTCTATGCTGCGAGATACCTGAGAACGTGGCTTGAACTACATCCACTAAAGGATGATCCAGAAGCTCCTCTGTGGGCGACCACAAGAAAAAGATCCGAGAAGTATAAGAATCTTCAGTACAAGTCTGTCGAATACGATACAGTCCTCGGCATAATTACAAGGACAGCATTAAAAGCCGGTATCAAAAAGCGCGTTCATCCTCACCTATTCAGGCATAGTCGCGCTACAACCCTTGCGAAGTCTTGGACAGAATCACAGCTCAAAAACTTCCTTGGATGGACTGCTGGATCAAATATGCCGGCAACATATGTACACCTAAGTGGACAGGATATGCGAGATAGCGTTCGTGAGATCTACGGTTTGGTCGAGAAAAAGAGTGACCGAGGTTTGGAGGTGGTGAAGTGCAATCGTTGCAGTTTTTTGGTGCCTGTAGGGTCAAAGTATTGCCCTCGGTGCGGTCTCTCACTGACAATAGACGCAAAAGAAAGCGATGATGACACAGTGCAAAAAATGCTTGCAATCCTCTCCCAACACCCGGATGTCCTGATGGATTTAGCCGCAAAAGCGCAAAAATAATTTTTTTTGTCACTTTTCGCCGTTACATCTCAAAACACGATTGGGTACCAACCTCGTAGAGTCTCTGTGCCTATCGCATAGCTTTTCCTGATATAATAGGGTTAGGAGATTTGCCAGAAATGATAGATGTAACCTGTTTTTTGAAGGTTTTATCGCTTTAGTGTATATTTTTCTCCGTGTTCATATTCTTTCATAAAAAGTATTCCTTCAGAACATAACCAAGCACAGGCTTGCTTCACTTCATCGAGCATATAATTATCTTTTTTATATTTCTGTCGCATCTCAAAATGAGCTTCTGCTGGATACAACCATTTTCGATCTGTGCTGCCCTCTCTTGGTATAACTCAGTCAAACGAGCCTCAAGTGTTAGATCCCTAATCGCTCTATCATAGTTAGGGTGAGGATTCTCTGGTGTAATATACGTCTCTGCCCGCTCCGCGACTCGTTCAGACCATTCTTCTTGTGATTTGTTCATAGTTAACTCCCGAAGATAATATAGGACGACAACTATTAGAGATTTTCTACGATGACCATAGATTTTTATATTTGGCGCGGAATATAAAAAAGTGTAGCTTTAGTACATTTGCGGGCGCCTGATCTCTTCCACAATCTGCTTTGATGCCATATCCGCCTCGACCTGAAAATAGTAGCCATACACCAAAAGGGCGCCCGTCTCACCTCAGCGGTTTATAAACTAGATAGGTGGAGATCGTTTTTCAAAAAAGTCGTAAAATTAGGCATTCAACTTTGTAGTGTTGCTAAATTGACTAAACAAAAGCGCTTTTAGCCGTCCGCTTTCGACCTCGGGGAATGGGTAGAACAGTTTTTGGTGTCTTGATGTCAGGTCTGGCACCTCGGTTATTGTACAGTCTTTTAGAACCTCTTTTAGCTGTGCCACAATGACTGGATCAGGCTCTGGTACCTGTTTGAGATCGTACTCAACATCAATACCGTCTATAGCCATGCTGATGTTGACGTTTTCGTAATTTGGATTGTCCTCGTATTGTTCGCTTATCATATTAATGAAATCCATTCTTGTTGTTGAAAATGTCATGTTTATTACCTCCCACTTTACTCCCGTTTTTATTACATTATAACTGTTACATTTTATTTATACCCTTTTACCGTTGTTGATTTTGATGGAGAAGAGGCTAAAACCTTCCAAAATTATCTTCTTCAACCGATATTTGCCTAACCTAAATCTTAATTTTTCATACTTACGCAATCAAATTTACTAATTTAGAAAGAAATAAATGCAACATATTGACTTTGTTTTTAAGGCTATCTTATGGAAGAAATACAGTTGAAGGTCGAAGAGGCATATCCTATCGACCTTGGAAGAGGAATTATCCGACTTGACCCTACAACCTTGCTGAAACTTCAGCTCTCGCCAAACGATATCGTAGAAATAAGGGGAAAGAAAAAGACCACAGCAAGGGTATGGAGGGCAGACAGGCAGGACTGGGAACAGGGGATCGTGCGAATTGACTGCTTCGTCCAGCAAAATGCAGATGTTTGGATAGGAGAGAAGTTAACCATCAAAAAAGTGGAACCCCTCGACGCAAAAACGCTTATCTTAGCTCTCTCAAAAGACATGATGCTAGAGGAAAGTACTAAACTTAACCTTGAAGAACGTAGTATTGAGTTAATAAAGAGGCACATTTTCAAAAGGCCTGTTTATACCGGAGATATTATTCCGATAACGATTCAAGAACATCAGAGTACAAACCAAGTAATTACTCTTGTTGCTGTTGAGACAGAACCAGCAAATACTATTGTTCAAGTTTCTGAAAAAACTGCAATAATAATTTTAAATGAAGTAGTTCAACTTGAAGAGTATAAGGAATCGATGTTTATACATGCAATTAATGAAGTAAATAAAATTTTAAAGCCACATGATTTAGCTATCATGAGTAACGAAAATACAGCAGAAATAAACTTGTGTGAAACGAAAGACACTTTCATTTCAGCTTCTAAAAATGTACAAAAGAAAATCGTATTTACACCTTCTGTTTTTGAGATTCCTAAGAAGTCTAATGTAAGTAGTTGTGTGTCAGTAATGATTCCTTTTTCACCTGAGTTTGATAGCGTGTATGGATGCATAAATGATGCCTGTTATGAAGTTGGAATGTCTTGCCATAAAGCAGATGATTTTTGGCACCACAGCGCGATAATTCAGGATATATTTGAATTGATTTTTCGATCCTTTATTGTCGTTGTAGATTTTACGAATAAGAATCCAAATGTTTTTTATGAAGCAGGAATAGCGCATGCGCTAGGTAAAACTGTAATTCCAATCACCCAAAACAGTGAAGATATACCTTTTGACCTGAGGCACCATAGATATCTTTTATACCGAAATGACAAAGAAGGGTTGAAAAGGCTAAAAAGAGATTTAATTTCAAAATTAAATTTCGAGAAAAATAGAGAGTAACTTGATATTGTACCCAAGAGCGGATGGAAGAAAACAGAAATAGATTTTTAGCTATCTAGAGACCTTCTTACAACCTCGTAGCCGGGAGTTTAATTATAATTAGGATAATTGGATAGAGTTGGAAAAACGTTTTTAAAAAGAGGAAAGGGAAGTTTAAAACTTTTGGCAAAGCCCAAGTGAAAAAGCAGTATTGGCATCTTCCACAGGACAGGACTTTTTGTTGCTTGGTAGGTCTGCTTGGATCATATACTGTTTGCTTATGCCGCTACACGAGTAGAAAAGCTTAGGATTGCACTTTAGGGCTTTGTTATCCAGGAGCTTTGTGAGTTCGCTAAAGGCACGGTAGGTTAATGCTCCTGTGATTAAGGCTGTAAGCCTCTTTTGGAACTTCTCGTCCGGCTCCGCTTTCTCCACGCATTCTACAACTTGCCTTGTGTATTGCCCGAGGGTGAAGAATGCCTTTTTAGCGTTGTTGTCCCCGACATTGAAGAACTTTGCATTTGTTGTGAAGTATTCTTCAAGCTTGCTTACTTTTTGTTCTTTCTGTTCCGACTTCTGTTCAGTTGTGTTTGCCAAATTATCACCTTTATTTGCCTATTTTTTGACAAACATAATTATACAATTGATATGATATAAATATATTGTTTGAAAACGTTATTGGTTGGCTCATTTTTATGGACTTCGAGAGTGAGGTAGATTAGATTACATGAGGTTTTGTGATAGGCTCATTAATTATTTGATTTTCAGATACAATATCATAATTTAGTGATTTCTCATTTTTTTTCCTTCCTTAAACTTCACTTTTCTCTGTTAACTGGCCAAATAAACTGTAATACTCTTTGAGAAATGATTTCTTTGGCAGTATGCCAAAGAATTATTTTACTCCTGTAATTTTTTCACTGGATTTTGACTAAAATCGATACGCTCCGCTAGATAAATCTTAACCCATTTTTCAAAAGTATACCTTACTAAAGCTTAAATGACATAAATAATCTGAACAATTCCAGAAATGACTTTTGTGGTTTCTTGAGTAAATTTAGTCTTTTCATTTGAGTAAGTTTAATCTGATTCTCAATTCCTTTTCAGTCCTGAACTGCTTCTTGTTATCAGTTTTTAGACTTTTTGAATAATAGCTTTCAATAGGGTTATTTGTCGCTGGGGCTCCTGGAAGATAATGGAACAAAGTAAGATTTAACCAATGTTTATTGATCATCCACAAGCGTTTTTGAACAATTTCATCATATTCTTATGTTTTCCATTAATTTATTGAAGTTATATTTTACTTTTCAAGACTTTTAAGAGTAAGATTTATAGTTACCATTGTTTCTGCCGTAACATCATTACATAATTACGGAATTAAGTTTTATGTAATGATGTTACACTTACTTTATCACTAGATTTTGGAACTGAGTCTTCAATGATGAGTTTTGATTTTTATTCTTAAACAGAGGTTATAATTGAAAGGTAATTTAGTTAGGGCATTTTTAGGAAATAGAGGTTGTGCATTACTTTTGCACTAGCGTACAAAATTTTAGCGTTGTATATATCCCCGCATCCAGTTCCTTTTTTCAGAGACTTATTTAAAGCCCTTAAGTCATTTTCTCAGATGTCCTAAAAGGACACATTCAGTATGAAAAACTCAGTTCTGTGTAGTCTTAGGAGTTAGAATAAATTTTCAGTAAGCTCTGAAGGCATTTCAGGAAGTAAACCCATAGATTACACAAAGCACTCCTTAGACCATGCCTTAAAATTAACTTGATTCCACAAGATGAGACGACATGCTTTGAACCGAAAAACAATAGCATTTAATGTTTACCTTACTATATTTATACCTTGAATGAATATAACTTATTGTAAATCTGGAGGGATGAATATTGGGTGAACTTTATGATTTCGTAGACATATCTGATAAAAAGAATTTAGAAGAAGCTATTAAGGAGCTTGAGAATGTTAAGGAGCTTAAGAATGTAGACTTTGGTATAATAACGTATGAGAGTAACAATAAATACCTTGTTACATCAAAGGTTCTCAGCGACATCCATGAAAAAATTGATATTGACAGCAAAAAGAAGAGTCTGTGGGAAAAAGAATTAAGAAAAAAGTTGCCCCCTACGGTCATTGTCACCATTTCAAGCAAAGAAGGCATTAATGAAAATTATCATTCTGTCGAGATCGATACTCATACAATAAAAGCAGGCGCGATAGGAGCTATTGTAATCAGGGACGAACAGGTTAAAGGCATAATAGCCTTAGAGGATTTGTCTCATGTTGGAGATCTATTCAAGGCCCGCTCAAAAGGATGCCCTGGAGGAAATATTGACGTAAATTACAGGGCATTTTGCAGAACATGCGGTGAGGAGATCAATTATCATTATTACAACAGCAGGAACCCGCCCTCCTGTATAAATGGTTGCGAGGTGACAATCTAACTTTTAGTAGGGGTAGCCATGTTTAGCACAATTCTCTCCGAGGTTACAAAAAATATAGAGAAGAGGTTCCTGATGAACGTCTTCTTTCCGACTTTACTTTTCTTAAGCTCATTACTGTGTCTGGCTCTCATCAATGATATGTCTGATGCCATAAAGGCATGGAACGATCAGTCTATCGAGATTCAGATAGTCATGATAATAGCCTTTCTATTTATAGTTACATTTTTTGCATATATATTCGATGGCCATCTAACCCATATCCTGCGCCTCTATGAAGGCTACTACTGGGAGGACATTCCTATTATTGGCAAGCTTTTAAGCCAGAGGATTTTAAGACCGAAGAAGAGACAGCACCAGATTATTCTACAAGTAGCTGATTTGCAGGCAACTCGCATCGATTATGAACTGAAGCGTCTATCTCTGGAAAAAGATGCAATTGGCTTCGATAAAGGAATTGATAACTGCAATTTTCCTCCTACATTTGATAAAAGGAAGGCAAAAGAAAACCTGAATAAAGCAATAGATAAGTTAGGGTCCGCTAAAAGCGAACTTGATAACGATAATACCAAGCTTAATGAGGCGAAGAAAAAACTCCAGTCTTGTTTCTCCCCTGATTTAAATACAGCTGAGAATATTGGGGGGATCCCGCATCATCTAAATAATGTGTATCATGGATTTATGAAGGAAGCCCTTGATCTTCTCAATGATACCAAAAAAATGATCATCTTATCAGATCCTGAAAAAAGCATAAAAGTAGCTGAAAAAGCCAACGAGAAATTGACGCTCTCAGAAAAGGCAATTGGTGATCTGATGAAGGATCTTGCAAATGTTGGGCCCACTTCAAATAATCTTCAAAAAAGGCTATTAATCAAAAAGGATGAGATGCAGTCTCTGATAAAGGAAGTGGAAAAGTTCACAGAAGAAGGGGAATATGGTCATGTAAAAAGAGTCGAGTCTGACTCAAAAAAAATATCTCCAAGATTGAATTCTCTCGAGACCGATCTTAAGGCCATAGGCAGTGATCTGATATCATCCAAATCCATCCCTCCGACAGCTTTAAAGCATTATGTTAGTGCTCTTGAAAATCTAAGGGGTGCAAAAAAAGAATGGGATAAGTTAGACATCTCTAAAATTCTGGCTGATTCGCAAAAGTTCCCAGAGGACGATGAGAGATTATCAGAAATTAAAAAAGAAATAGAAAAGGCTGAGAATGAGGCTAATAGGATCTATAAAAGGATTTACTTTCATTATCCAATAGATAAGCCTCAGGCGGTCATGCCAACCATTCTTGGGAATGTTCTGAAAAGCGCAGAGATGTACTCAAAGGAAAGGTATAACGCTGAAGCCGTCTTCTTCTGGTCAAAGCTATATCCCGTTATGAGCTCAGAGTGGATTACTGCCTTGGCGAATGCTAGGGGACTCTTGGATCTTATGATTCTAATATCATTTCTGAGCTTCTTATTATCTGCAGTTGGGGGTGTTATTCTTCTGCTTATTGGAGCTCAGCCCCTACAATTTGTTCTGGTTTTCTGGGTCTTTCTTTTTCTAGGATGGGTGGCATATAAAGGAGCCATTACATATGCTGTGACATATAGCGACATGATCCGGTCTACTTTCGACCTCTATAGAGATAAATTGATATCAGAGCTTGGCCTGAAACTACCCGAATCGATCGATGCAGAAAAGAAATTCTGGGATGATTTAGGCCAATGGCTGTACCGCAATAGGCCACCTGGCAAAACAATACAGTATTCGAAAAGCTCCAAGGAGGCAAGTTAATGGGAGGCCAGAATAAATGCAGACCTCCGTCCAGGGCACTTATTTTGCTAGTAGTTTTGATAGCAAGCCTAATTGGTTATCTATACTTAGCACATGTCACAGCCCCAAACAATGATGTTGTGGCTGTCCCAGTTCATCGCATTCCAGCCTATCATATCATAAAAGCTGATGAATTTACTACAAAGGTTCTAGATAACAACACCCTTCCCTCCAACGCCATTCACGACATTTCCCCCTACGTGAACAAGAGTGATTATTACTGTACTCTAGAGCCTTTGGAAGCAGAGAAGCCCTTATTAAATGATACGCTGTTCAATCTTCAAAATCTGACTGAAATGGACCAAATAGTTGTTGGGATACCGGCAACATTGGCCACATCTCTTGGGGGAAAGCTCGAAAGGGGGGATGTGACCGATCTCATTGTTCCAAGCGTCGAGGGACCTTGGGAGATTAGGAACGTCCAGATTCTGGATATAATAGGAAACACCAGTGATAATGCTTCAGCCGAATTCACAATAGTCGTAGTTCTCCCGAGGACGAGTGCCCTCCGACTCATTAATGAGACAGATGGGAATAAGGCTGTTTCTATTAGAGCTTTAGAGATGTAATCATAGAAAAAATACCCTCAGCCACCATGGATTTGATGATCGATAAGCAGAGAACTGTTATGAAGCTACTGATCGGGCATATGGAGCAGAATGGCTTCGATAAGTTGAAGGTGGAAAGCTCATCAGGCTATATGATTGAATGCATGGATTCAATGTGTCAGAGGTTGTCTGAAGATTAAATAATCCCTTGGCCTTGATTGTTCGTTAATGTCAAAACATTTAGAAGATTTCCCTATCCCAGCGATTTATCAGATAAAGAATGGGAATTAATTAAGCCTCATATTCCTAATCTCCAAAGTAATCGCGGTAGAATACGCTTTCATTCCTATCGAGAAATAATGAATGCCATCTTCTCATTTGTTACATTCTGGTTGTGCATGGCGAATGTTACCACATGAGTTTCCACCTTGGAAAACTGTCTATCATTATTTCCTGCTTTGGAGACTTGCCGGTGTTTGGGAGCGCATAAATGCCGCGCTGAGAACTGAACTGAGATTGCAAATGGAAGATAATAAGAACCGAGTGCAGCGATTTTAGATAGTCAATCAGTCAAAACCACAGAAACACGTGGAATACGCGGTTATGATGCTGGTAAGAAAATTAAAGGGAGAAAACGTCACATTCTGGTGGATACAATAGGGTTACTGTTGATGGTTGTGGTTCATATCGCAGATATCCAGGATCGAGAGGTGCTAGACTTGTTCTGGAACAAATTAAAGGAACATTCCCTCGATTAAAGCTAATTTGGCCGACGCTGGTTATTCAGGTAAACTGATTGAGTGGGTAAAAATAACATGTGGGTGGGCACTAGAAATAGTTAAGCGTAGAGATAATATCAAAGAATTTCAAGTACTTCCTCATAGATGGATAGTAGAGCGAACTTTTGGATGGCTGAGTAGATATCGAAGGTTAAGTAAAGACTACGAAGGATTAACAGAATCAAGTCAAGTAAAGATAATGGGAAAAGAATATTAAGACATGCTCTGAGAGCTCATCTCAAAACTCAAAATTATTTCTCTGAGTCCAGTGTTCCAAATAATCAATCGAATTTCATCACGAAAAACAATTCTAAAATTTAATGATTAGAGAGTAAAATTGGTTTTGGGATGAGCTCTAACAAAAATATTTTTGATTTATTAAAAATACCTATCCTATATGAATAGACAAACAGTGTCATTTGATGCGGTTTCGTATATTAACTAATGTCTTGATAAATTAATTATAGCACATAATACCTGGACATTTTTTCATCAGCGATTTTCGTGTAAACTTCCAGTTGATCTTGTTTTCATGTTAATTTCTTTTTTTAGTCTATGCGTTTACTTCCTAAGTGTTACCACTTTCATTGATCTTCAACTATCTGCTCGCTAGAGATTGTGGAGCCCATCTGTAGCAAATATCGGATTTCGGCTTAGGAATCTGCTTAGTAACTTGATCAGCGTTATCTTGAGAGCAGGAAGTATAAAATAGCTCATTTAGCATGTGTCCAACCCTTTCTTTAATCACCCTACCGGTTATTTTATTTAAATATGTCCATAAAGTTATAAAGTAGAAAAATCTTATACAATATAAGGAATAAAGGGGGGTTAAAGGGTGGGTGTAATTAGTGGAGAATATAACAGAAAACATTACTTGGACGGATTTCAAAGAAAATCTTAAAAAGCACCATGAATGGTTAGGAGCATTTGATAGATCAGCAGTCGATGAAGCCATCTCGCGTATTAATTCAAAATCAATGAATCACTATGAGCCACTGTTAATAAATACCTTATTAAAGGAAGGATCGGAGGCTCTTGATCGATGTCTAACTCTTCAGAAGGAAAGTTATGTGTTAGAGATCGCCGCTGTTGAAGCAGCAGCTAGTTATAAATTATTCAAAGACCTCACCGAAATAGATGAAGAACTGGAAACTAACGCCCTTTCTTTAAAGCGATTGGAAAAAGAGAAATGCGGTTACTCAAAAGCTTCTTCAATGTACACCAGTGATAAGGGTTTTTCTGAGCATGATAGAACGCTGTCCGAGTCTTCCCAAGAGGACATTTCAGCTGCGATAGAAAGACAAAAACTATTAAAAAGAAGATGGGCTATACGCGAGGAATATGAAGCAGTATTCGACTCGTATCATAATGAACCCCAAAATCCTTTTAACTTCAAATGGCGAGAAGAACGAATAGTTAACCTAATGGAAGATGATTTGTTAGAAGCATATGAGAAATTAAAAGCAGCTTATATAGGAATAAAAACTGTTTATAATGTAGATATGCCACTTCCTGAGCTTATAAACGATCAGAGTCTGGATGATTTGGTAATGTGGACTCGGAATGTTATTCGATTTTTAGACATAGAAGCTCAACAAGAAGTCAGTTACGATCTTGTTATACCTCTTACTCAGGAATGGAGACCTTCTGGAGAACCTTTAATTAATAAGGATGAATTCCAAAGAGCTATAGATCAGCCTGGTCATGTAGTGAATTTCGAATTTGAACTAAGTGATGTGTTTTTTAATCATGAGCGTGTGCGATTACGTGGAGTTGGATTAGCATTTGGAACTAGAGTATATAAAAATCAAACAACAACGCTTGAAACTTGGGGTTATTGGCGTTTACGTGCGACAATTAATACCCCAAAGCAACCCGATGTAATGCAACCAAGTATCTATTATAATCGACCTCCAGTTGTTTTGGGGAACGTGGCTCCGTTTGGTCGCATGATGGGGGTAGCAATGAGCACTGGCCCTGAGACTTACAATTTGGACCCACGGGGGAAATGGAAAATCGCGATAAACAAGCTATCCGTGTTCTCTGATGAAAAAACCGCGAATATTAATGAAGGTTTTTTTTCTAATGTATTAAAAGATCTCAAATTATATTTACAAGTAGTTGTCAAACCTTTGCCTAATATTAACACAGTATTTGCGCCAGATTAATGATGAGAGATAGTAGTTGTTCTGAAACTCAACATAACATCATAGTACATATATATTCTTAGGATAAGAAAGCGAGGAGGGAATTATGACGGAGAACTTATCAAAACCAGGTCAGACAACCCCCCCAAAAAAGTTCCCGAGGATTAAGGACGTCACTCAATTGCGAGATATTCCTAACCAAGGTGCACCAAAGCGGGATATTTTTAAGCCAGATATACCAGAAAAGGATGTAGATAAGCCAGATAAGCCAGGTATACCGGACCCTAATACAAACGTTGAAACCGGAAGATCTCCAGACATGTGGGATTATATTTTTGGGGTAAATGTTGTGACGACGGGACTAGGACGATTTTTAACAGGCTTTGCACCTGTCGGATCTACTCTCTCGGCAGTTGGCATAATAGCTGTTGCCGGATTTGGCTTTGTACTTATTGTTCCAGCACTGGGGCAGATTCAAAGAAATAAAGAAGATGAAACTCGAGGAAAAATTGATGGTGCTACCGGGAGAACGAGGTTAGAAAATCAACGTCAGTCTTACTACCGAGGATATGATTTGATTGGGAGGCCTGCCTTTGAATACAAACAACGATATGGAAAACGTCTCGATTGATCTGGTGAATATATTTGAATGAGGATTGGGTAAAGAGGAAAAAGCTAATAATTTCAGAAGATTTCAATTTACCTCTTATTTTTTCTTCACGGGAATTTTTCCTCAACCATTCCCTGCGAATTTCTCTTAACGATTTCTCTTTTTGACTTCTTTTGATCATTATTTTCTTACTTTAACTTTAGATAGGTTCATATGACCCTTTTGGGGTTAGATGCATAAAAAAAGCAAATGACAAGTGCGTGATATATCGTGAGTACATTGGGGATATAAACAAAGAAGATGGATCTTCATTTTTTAGAGTGGGTTAAGAGCCTATCCAATAAAATGTTTGACCCATTGCAACATTCACATTAAGGGATATACACATGGAGTAGAGACTTAGACATTATAAGCCTGTTATAGCTTTTCAACATGTATTCTGACTTTTCGGATAGGGTCTAAATGTCAGTCCTTACGAACTTCTCATGTTCTTATTGGCTGCTTACTATGCCTTGAAAAATGTTTTCAAGAAGTAAGCTCTTTAAAGGACTCTCTATGCCACTTGGTAGTTCTGATATTCCTAGAGCCACGTAGAGCCTTGTAGCCAAGAGTTTAGCCGAGGCTAGGGAATTGGATAGGGTGGGTTGGATTGAGGATATTGTGGGATTTTGTTCGGGCACAGCACAACTTATCCCGGCATCGGTAGAAGAGTTAAGTTTAATTTCCAGAATGGTGCCTGATGATGATCCGAATCTCCGAAAGGATGCTCCGGAAGGATTGCCTCGTAAATATCTCTTTGACTAATTTAGAAAAAGCTAAATGTAGATATTGACTCTATTTTGCGGCTATTTTATGGTAGCAGTATAGTTAGAACTTGAAAAGGCATTTCCTATTGACCTTGGAAGAATATATCGAATAAGGAGAAAGAGAGAAAGACCGATATTTTGATATTGTTTAAATCTTTAATTTATTGCTTGGTATTTTTGGGTTTAGTTCTTATTACATGGCTTTTTTTGTATTTATTCATGAGAAGGGCTGAGAAGTGATAAAATACTAAACCAAATTTATGGAAAAATTATACTTTCTGCCAAAACAATATCCTTCTTGCTTCATGGGGTCTTTTTAGAAGCCGGCTCAATTATCGTTGTGTTCAAGTATAACAACAATGGCTTTGAAAGCGTTCAACAACCTTGTTTTTGGCTTCACGGTCTAAACTATTATAAACACTTCTCGGTTTTTGAGGTTGTTGTACTAAAATTGCTAACATCCTAAATTAATTATGAAAAATAACCTTGGATAACATAAGAAATTTTTTCTTATAAGTATTGATTTGGGATTTTCTCAGGAAAAAGTATTGAAGGTACGGTTTGACAAGCAGAGAGGAGAAAATACTTTTAGAGCTTCAAATCCCCGAACATCCCGGATCAAAACATATAACTTCTTATTCAATTCCAAATATCCTTTATATTATAACTTAAATTATGTAGACAGGACTATAAAAAGCTGTTAAAAATAAAAAGATGTTAAACTTCAGAAATTAAATCTTAAAAAAGAGGAGTCTGGAAATGGAAAACTCCTATCTCGACCTTGTATTATTTTCGGAAAAAAGAAAAAATATCCTTCTGTTATTGAAGGCGGGCCCAAAAAGCCTGGACGAAATAAAAAATTCCCTCAATGCCAGCCCAACATCGGTTCAGCCTCAGATTAAAATGCTTAAAGAAAGGGCCCTCCTGTGCGGGAACAGGAAAAAGTATGAGCTGACCCTTCTGGGAGACATAATAGCCGAGAATATGCAGAGTCTTGTCAATACCATGGAGGCCCTTGAGGACAAATACGATTTCTGGGCCAGCCACAAACTCGACGGCATCCCCCTTCATCTCTTAAAGAGGATAGGCGAACTGAAGCACAGTACTTTTACCCGGCCTCTCGATGAAAGCAGCATGTTTTCTCCCCATACCGAATTTGTGGAAAATATCGCAAAATCAAAATTTATGAAAGGCGTCTCCCCCTTTATCCATCCTCTGTACCCGAAAATGTTCCTGCAATTCGCAGAAAGAGGCATTGATATATCCCTTATTGTGACAGAACCTGTTTTGGAAAGAATGAAAACCGAATTCAGGCCTGAAGTGGAAAAGTTCCTTGCCCTTGAAAATACCCGCCTCTTTGTATACGATAAAGAAATGCTTCTCTCATTCACAGTAACGGATTGCTTCCTCTCTCTAGGCCTCTTCTACACCAGCGGCGCCTACGACCACATGAACGATCTCATATGCTTTGATCCGAAAGCTCTCCGATGGGGAGAAGACCTCTATGCTCATTATGAAGGGCTGTCCAGAGAAGTTAAAGAAATTTGAACGAAGAGCAGAACGAAGAGAAGTTTGAGGCTCAAGAATCTAAAAAAATAGTGATTTAAAAAAACAAAAAATCGGAAAAGCTCACTCCTCATACTCAGGGTATTCAACTTTTCCCATGAAAAGGATGCAGTTTGTCCTCCTGTCCTCTATGAAAAACATGAACGGATGGTCGGCTTTGAATTCCTTTGGTTCGGAATCCCATGAGATATCCATACCGACAGTCTCCTCCACCATTGTTGCTGCGGCAGCTTCCGTCCCCTCTTCCTTTACGTCTATAAAGGCTTGATGAATCACTCTGGATATTTCTAACGGACTGTCACTAATTCCTGAAAAGTCTGCCTGCCCGAAGGCGTCCACAACACCCATTTCGATGAGGGAATCGGAAAGCTCTTTTTTGATCTCAAACCTGAATTTCGGAATAGAAGTCTTTACTTCCTCCTCAAATTCCATGTCGTTTTTAAGTTCCGTGTAATCGTTTAGTGTGAATTCGGTTTCAAACTTTTCAATATTGTTGCTTTTTGGGAGCACGACATACATGGATAAGTCATTGCCTTTATATGGCAATTCTATAATTTTCGTCTTTGAGTTTTCTCCATAATTGAATCTGTTACATATGTACATCGTGTCCACAGATACTTCTTCCCCTTTTGTCGGATAAAATGGTTTTTTGTCTGTCATTTCCTTATCAAATTCATCCGCCCATTTTCCGTTAAAGTAAATTGCATTTGTGATAATTATCCGCGTATCCGCTGTGATCAAATTTTCCGGTACAATGTCTTTTATTTTTTTATTGGTTCTGGCTTCGACCCATTCATTAATGGTATTTCTGGAGGAAGCCGGGTTTTTAATGAAATCAAGATTTGTCACTTCCCCGTCATAGTATTTATTAACACTGTGGATATATGCTTCTTTAACAGGATACCCTTCCTGCACCCAGAGCGCATTTGCAGTTTGAAGCTCATAATCGTTATTTTCGGAATTTATCTTGTCGTTCATTCTCTCCAGGCGAACTTTCAAAATGTTTTTGTCAGTGGGGAAATAAAAGACATTTGATATTTGTTCTTTAGTTGTATTTTCAGCCCCTTCATAACAGATCGCCATGGCAGCAGATATGCTGTGCGGCGAAAAAAAGACATTTTCATGCTCTCCGGTTTTCAGCTGTATCAGCTGTGAATACATGTCAAAAGCAAAAGCGTTGTTTGCAGCTGCAATATCATAATCTGTAACTGAGTCCGCATTTATCGTACTTTCTTCAATTAAAGCTGCATTTTCTTCAATTAAAGCCTTATCTTCTAAGCAGCCCGTACATAGCAAAATTAGAGTAAATACAGGGAAGAGAGTTTTCATTTTGCTCATGCCTTATAATATCTGTGAACTTTATACAAAAATTTATTTATATCTTTTCAGCAAAATGAATGGTTTACGATTTGTTTTTTTCATAGGAGGATTTATGGGCTGATCCCTATACAGGGCATACCGGGTTCTCTATGAAGCTTCCAACAAAGTATTTATCTGTTATTATATTTATTCCAGTACGTATGTTAAACCTGCCCTTATTATGTTCCGGCACTAAACCATAAAGAGAGAACGTAATATTTTGTTAAATAGAAGGACGAAACAATGCGGCAACAGGATGTAATAAAAAGTCAACTGGCACAGGAAGTAGCAGATCTTATCGAACCTGTAATCCCCTATCTGGTCATCGGGACTAAAAAAGCGGCTGAAGAAGCCCGCAAAAAAGCAGGATCCGATGTATGGGCGGTCAAGAAAAAATTGTGGGAAAAACTGTGTTCGAACAATAATCCTGAGTTGAAAGAAGCCGCAGGAGATATGGTCATTGCATCCTCCGATCCGAAAGTACAGCAGATCCTCGTTCGTGAGATCCTTAAATCATTTGAAAAGGACCCGGATCTGGAAAAAGAAATATTTTCGTTTATTGAAACCGAGGCAATAAAGAAGTTGGAAGCTGAAGTGAGTTCAGGCAGGCTTACATCTCAAGGTTCACGCAATAGAGCCAGTGTGCTTGAAGAATTTAACGAGCTTCTTGAGAAATTGATAGTAAAAAAGAGCTGTGTTAGTTTCCTCAGTCCCGGCAGGGCCATCAGTGCTGACAATTCTTTCCAGGATTTGGAGCCTTCAGAATGCAGCCAGGGAAAAGAAGAAATTCTGGAAAAAGCCCTTGACTTCGCCTGTCAGATTCAATACGGGGATCTGAGGTCCCAGGCCCTTTCCATGGTTGTGCCATATCTGGAAGGCCCAAATAAGAGAGAGTACATAAAAAAAGTCCTTTATTCTGCCTCCAATATTCATGATGACGCCGAAAGATCCACGGCCTTTGCCCCACTTGCCTCTCACATGGAGGGCCCGGGAAATGAAGAACTTATTGAAGATATCTTTGATTTCTCTCCCCATATTCAATACGATGATGCAAAATTCGAGATATTTTCCCTGATTGTCCCGCATCTGGACAACACAACAAATGAAACCCTGCTGGAAAAAGCCCTTGAAATGACAGCCGGAATTCAATCCGAGTTTCTGAGGATCCAGGCTTTTTCGATGCTTGTCCCCTGCCTGAAAGGTCAAAGAAAAGAGGAAATCATAGAAGAAGCCCTCCAGTTAGCTTCCAACCTTAAAGATAAAGACATGAGGCCGCAGGCCTTTTTATCTCTTGTCCCGCATCTGGAAGAAGCGAGAAAAAAAGAAATTCTGGAAAAAGCCCGTGAGATTGCTTTCGGGATTAAGTCTGAATATCGGCGGGCAAAAGCTCTGTCTTCACTCGTTCCTTATCTTGAAGGGCAGGAAAAAGAAGAAATTATGAAAAAAATCCTTAGTTCAGGGTCTGCCGCAAAAGAACTTTCCAATTCTCAGCAGCGGGACTGAAAAATACCGGAAAAATACCGGAAAAACCGGGTAACATGTCCGAATTCGGGTGCAATAAAAATAGATTTTTCTCAAAGTTTCTGCTAATTCTGAAAACCAGACAGAATTTCATACTTCAGACTAAACCCCATACTTAATAGAGATTAACTATATATAAACTGGCAGTAATATAATTTGAATAATATTAAATTAAACTGGATTTAATTTTACATACTAATTAAAACTTCTTTATTAATAATTTTTTACTTAATTGCGCCTGTATATTCGGTCGAATAGAAAGCCAAATTCGAACATGGGGGGTTGAAGAATGAAAATGAAATTGATAGTTTCTCTGCTATTAATGTGCCTGGTTTTTTCTCTTGGATTAGCTCAAGCACAGAATGAAAAGAACAGTTGTAAATCCATAACGTTTCTTAACGCTACACCTGATGCTTTTGAGTGCATGAAGAAAAAGCTTCAGGACTACGGCATCGATGTCCCGCCGGGAAACGAAGGAGAACTTTCAGGAAAAGGGGTTACCGGGAGTTTCGAATGGGATGGAAAGTCCGTTCTTACCATCACAATTAAAGAAAAACCTTATCTTGTCAGCTGTGAGACCGCAGATGAGAGACTAATACGATTCGTAGACGAATGCAAAGGTGTGTGAGAACAAATTAAAGAGAAGTAGAAGTTTTCCTTATTTTATCGACAAATGAAGAAAAAGGAGGAGATAGGGATCAAAAAAGCATCAAGCTTTTTTTTTCAATTTGCTGAAAACTACTGCTTTTTCCCTTTTTTTGCGCTGCCCTCAAGCTATGCCCATCCTATCTTACCGGTTCACGTGGAAAGGGTTATCCATTCTTCAGCTAAATAAACTTGGGAGGTATGTTCTGGATGAAATACACACGAGTATATGATGATTCTGATGGCATGTCACATTTTGAGGACATGGATATTGAATTTGCAGAAGTGGATTTTGCCCCGCCGGCCCCTTCGCTCTTCCTTTCGGCTTTCCGCAAGGCATCCCGGTACACTTTCTTCCGGGCTCCCGCCGGCTGGTTCGGAGACTGGCACCCGGCCCCGCACAAGCAGGTTTTCTTCTTCCTTTCCGGGGAAATCGAAGTCGAAGTAGGCGATGGGGAAGTCCGCCGCTTCAGCCCCGGAAGCGTGGTGCAGGTTGAAGATACCGGAGTAAAGGGGCACATCACAAGGGTAATCGGGGATGAGGACGTGCTGGCAGCGGTTGTGCAGCTGCAGGAATGAAAAAATTAAGGTTTAGGGTGCAATTGCGAGTCAGCATACTCAACATAACTTTTTTGAAATTTTGGAACATTCCTCGAAGCCCAATTAACTCCCCGAAATCCAATTAACTCCAGACCCGTACTTAAAAAATCCTGTTCAGAAACTTTGTTTCCAAAAGTATACATTTTTCTATCTAATAATATTTAAAGATAAATAGTAAGTAAGAGATTTAAGGGAGTGTTAAAGGAATGTTGTTCATGGATATAGTCACATGGGAGCCAAAGGACAATGAGGAGATGACAAAACGTTATAGTAAATGGAAGTGGCCTGAAGGAGTAACTGTAGTCTCTGAGTGGATCGACCTGTCGACATGCCGTTATGTTGGTATATACGATATCAAGAACGCTGAAGATTATGCTTCATCCGCTTTCCCGTGGAGAGATATCTGCCGGATAGATTCTTTTCCTGTGATGGAAGCAGGCGAATTTATGAAATTCGCTTCAGAGCACATATTGACCCGCTGAAAGGTAACAACTAAGAGCCGAATTTTTCCATTTCCCTGACCGGTTTTATATCTCTTTTTTCAGGATAGGGCTTCGTTTTTTCGATTCTCTTTCCAGGTACCGGCGCTCTCACCGGCTGCCAAGCAGCCGGCCTTTCCTTAAGTCAAAATAGAAAGAGACTGAACTTCAAAAAGCATCACTGTTATTTTTTCTTGCTTATCTTTTTCTCTGCTTTTAATTTCTCAATCAAAACCTCCGCCGTTTCATAATCCCTGCCTTCCCTTCTTGCAATCTCAGCCTCTGTCTCTACAAGTTCGCCTGAAAATGCCTTCGCAAGAATGGATTGCCTTAATTTTTCGGTTTTTTCTCTTGCCGCTGCAACTTTTGCTTCAAATAGTCAGTACAAACTCTTGCTATTCATACCGGCTTTGCTTTGCCTGAAAAAAACAACTCTCATCCTATCAAATTCAATTCGACCAATTCAACCCGGCCTGTTTTTATAAAGTCCCATACTTACAGAGCACCCTGAAAACCTACACTATATACAATATACAGGCTTGCAAAAAGCGCGATAATTGTTTGGAATGCTGTAAATTTTCTCATTCTGTTCTGGCCGGTTGTTACTGTCCTGTATATGGGAAGCCCGCGGACCAGAGGCACCCTTTTTGTCGAGGATCCAAATAACATGGCTCCAATGAACAGAAGTACTGCTGAAATGATCAGTGTTTTTAAAAAGAGAGGTTGATCGGAAGGATGTGCCATTCCTGAGACCAGCTTGATGTCCGTATTGAAATTTGCATTGCTTATTCTTATCCGGTGCATTCCTGACGATTCTGGTATAAATACCGTAGAGAATTCTATATGCTCTCCAGGTTTATCATATCCTCCAAAACCTTTTTGCCAGGAGTATTCTTTGTTTTGCGGATCAACAATATTAATGTTCAAAAGTTCTGTTTTGCCCTGTTCCAATGTTGAAATCATGAAAGTTACCGGTTCGTTTTCTGTTAACATGACACTTTCATCAATATCACGGGAAAGTCCCATTGAAGCGCTTAAAACTTCTTCTCCTGTAATAAACCCTGCTACCGGGACAGAAGCTATCAAAAATATAAAGTTAAATATGACAATCAGGAAAACAATATTAATAATTGAGTTAATGGATTTTCCAATCACTGACATTTTCCTCGCCACCTGAACATTTAAAGATAAATTTGAATCATCCTGAAAAAAGATAGGTTATTAATATTTAAAAATGTTTCACTGTTATGGGGGTTTCACTCCCTGAAAACGTCCTATCATGGATCGTAAGGTGTGAATAATTTAATTAAAAATTGATGCCAGAAGCATTTTCCGCTTCAAAAAATAGACTAATTTTTAATGAGTGCTGTTCCGGCTCGGAAAATTTCTGTTGAAAAAACATAGTTTAAAATATTAGATAGTTGCATATGTAATGTACCAAAATTTTTTAGTATGATGTCCTGCATGTGCTATAACCATTGCTTTTTGTTTTGTTAACATATGCAACATTGTAGAAAAAAGAATGAAATTTGTAAATATGTTTCTTTAAAACTCAAACTTTCAAAGTACCATAGACCGGTCTCCAGAAGAAACTTTGGAGAAATATCTTTATCGAAAATAAATTTGAGGGGGAAAATGATCGTGACTGAAAACCAGGTTGTGCTAGAAACTTTAGTCCGAAAGGATGCTCCTGAATACACGCTTTATTCTGCTCAGGCAGACTATGAGTTAGATTACAATAACGCTGCAAGAGTTGTCATATCCACAGCTCTCGGAGAAATTCCGGGAGTAGGTTTCGCACTCAGTGCTCTTGTAGAGATTTTTTGGCCTGATTCGCAGGAGGATGTGTGGTCGGAGATAAAGGATCAGGTGGAAGCACTCATAGACGAGAAAATCAGCGATCTTGTTTACCAGCAAGTTCAGGAAGACCTGGAGGGCTTGAAGAATAATCTGGACGAATACCTGTGGGCTGTGCAGAACTCCCAGACCCAGACTTACATATCTGAGAAATACAATGTTGCACTCGGGGACTTTCTCCAGCAGCTCCCACACTTCCAGTCCAAAGGTTACGAACTGCTCCTGCTACCGCTTTTTGCGCAATTTGCGAACATGCACCTGACCCTTCTTCGGGACGGGGCTTTATACGGCACTAGCTGGGGGTGGACAGAGGAAATACAGCAGCATACCCGGCAGCAAATCGTAGACACGATCGGTTCTTACATAGAATACACTGAAACGATTTACAACCAGGGCTTACAGGATACGCAGAAAAATGCTCCCAGCAATAAACATTACACTGAACCCTTTAACACGGTAAATAGATACATCCGGGAAATGACTCTCGATGTTCTGGATTTCAAGAATATGTGGCAGTATTTCGATCCTGTGAAATACCCCACGCCTGCCGAAGTCTATCTCTCTCGAGAGATTTATTCGGATGCTGTAGGAACAGCTGACAACAGCGGTGCAATTAAACTTCCCTCAGCACCCAAACAGCCGATCTCAAAAGTAGAAGTCTGGGCCTGGGACCGGATTGATGCCTGTAGGGTTACTTACCCCAATGGTGGAGGGCCCGGAGGAGTTACCCAGACAGCTCGCATGGGGGATAAGAGCGGGGGGAGTTCAAATCCACCTCATGGCGGAGTTTTCAACCTTTCCGGAGAAAATCCGATAGTGAAGGTTACGGCTCGGACCGGGGATATTCAGAATGCTTGGTGGTTTACCTTTAAGGATGGCTCTGTCAGCAACGAGCTTGGAGGCAACTATTCTGGCGGTAGTGATCACGTTTTTACTTATCCCGATGAGATTCTTTCAAGCATTAAAATTATGGGAATAAGCAATTATTACGGGAGTGCGGATTGTGCTGTTTTTGGCTTCAAGTTCGACAGGGAGTCAACGTTACCGGCCCAGGCCGTTCTGCAAAAAATGTATGTTTCCTCTCCTTCTGCACTTAAACCGGAAGAACTTGCAGGTTATGTCGGATTTAAAAATTCAGAAGAGGCAATTGAAAAGATTCGAATCTGGATAAAGGATTATAACTGGGATGAAATCCGTGAACGCAGGTGGGCCAATATTCGTGAAAGCGTTATAGCAAGAAGAACTTGATACCATGTTCGGATCACAGGTCCCCATCTGATTGGCACTCAACCGGGCCAATGAATCCATTTTTATTTTTTTCCATGGACATTTTATTCTTTTCCATGGACATTTTATTTTTTCCCATATATCCTTAATTTGAGTTATTGGATGATTGAAACTGGAATCAATTGGCTCATTTTACTGTACCTGAACATCTACTTTTCCGGATCAGGGGCCGATTCCGGCGCAAAAGCCAGGGCAACGGCAATAATCCCGCTGAAACCCACTCAGGCATAAAAGCATTCAAGGTTGATATGCAACTCTTTACTCCTGTCCTGCTTTTTGCAAATCAGTCCATGCTTTACGTCAGCAGTTTAACTTTCTTACGTGCCGGCAGGTCTCATCAAACCTGGGCTCCAGCGGGCCGTAGAAGCGAGCATCATGTTCCAGCTCTTGCCCGGTATCCAGGATCCAGTTGGAATCATTTCAACGGCTGTGGCTCGGGAAATGTCCACGTGCCATTCAGGATCTCTTCACGCGGCTGATATAAGCGCACCACATAATTCCACCCATCCATGACATACAGGAAATTGTCCTTCCCGTCATCGTTGTTCGTGCCGAAGTTCAGAGTGACAGATCCATCCGCATTCGGCTTTGCCGTCAGGTTATTAATGCTGTACGAATCGAACCTGTTCTGCTCGAAATAGCCATCTTTGTTGTAGATGCTGATCGACCAGAAACCATCGACGGGAACATCCTTAACGGTAAGTTGGAATTCACCGGCCTTGCGAAGCTCGCCTTTATTTATGTAGAAGGCCTCGTAGACAGGCAAGCCGCCCCAACCGAAGGCTGTGCCCAGCAGATGGCGTGTTTCAGTGACTTCTTCTTTCTTGCCGAACGTGTGCTTTGCGTCCGGAATACCCTTGCTCAGCTCCAGCAGTGGTTTGTAGGTTGCCTCGTAGCTCTCCTGGTCGTAATCCGGATGGCTGTAGGGCGTAGAAGAGTTGGCCTTGATTATCATTTGATCCTGCAGGGCGTTCGCTGCCTTGATATCCTCAGGATCAAAGGGATTCGCCAGGGTGCGTCCAGCGAGGATGACATAAGGCGCGCCAAACTCCTTCATGGTCAACTCGTAGGTTCCGCCTTTGTGAAAGATCTTGTTGATGTAATGATCCTCGTTGACCACCATCACGGACATATAGCGCTTGCCAGGGTCCGGAAGTGTGAGGGTGGCGCCTTTGCTGATATCGACGATAGCGAAACTGTAGAGGGTATCGCGGTTCATGCGGATGACGTTCTGCTTGTCGAGCGGGGTGGGCTGGCGGTTGTGGCCCTACTTGTTCACGCCTCCGGTCATCTTCAGGGCCCGGTCGATTTGAGCAGCCGTTTCTGCGCGCACAAAGTTGTCGACGTTAACCTTGATGGTCTCCATGGTGTTTTCTCCTTTTACTAATGTTGGCTCTTCGCTTTTTTGTGTGGATATCCTCATAAAAACCAGCGCGGTCTTGAATTGAAAATCATCTTATCCATGTAGAACGACGAAGAGCCCTAATTTTCATGTTTGCTCTCTGTTTCTTTTGCTCTCTGACGGGGGAGGTTTGCGATTCCAACCGCCCATGGAGAGGTCTTCTATCTCAATTACTTGACCAGCTCCACATCAGGCAGCTTGAAGGTCTTGTTGTAGAACGCATCCTCCGGACCGTAGAAGCGAACATGAGGTAAGGGATCCTGGTGGATCCAGTTATTCTCATATCCTTCGGCGTTTTCGGGCCGACATAGAGGGCGAAGCTACCGTCGGTGTTCTTATTGAGATGCACATCTTTCGGGACAGTCAGCGAATAGGCCTTCACAGCTTCCAACAGATTGCCGTCCTTGTCGTGGGTCGCAGCAACGTACATGGTCGCCGGTTTTCCAGCCTGACGCATGATCTCCTTGGTTTTTGCGTCTGGATTTAACGGTTTGCCCGATAGATGCGGGCGGTCTCAAGATATTATTCCCCATTCGTTTAGAGGTCTGAACATGTAGTCCAGACATCATGATTTATATGGCATATTTAATAAAAAGGACGTTATAATATATATCCTGAATACGTGTTTACTTTCTGTGAATGTTGTTTTTGCTTTGAAAGTCGTGTCTTCTTTTGAACAAAATGGAAATTCTGAAAGGGGTCTTTCGGTGGGAACTAAAACCTCTACAAAAAAGATGTGGTTTTAATCTTCAGCTTCCGGGTAATGGGTCTGGAACACCACATATGGGCACATTGAGGGGTTTTGAGATATCAGATAAACCGGACAAAGAACTGCGAATATTCAGCGTCTGTTATTTTGAATGGGAAAAGCCGCTCCGCTTCACGAACGGGAAACTTTGACTTTCCATAACAACTTTCTTCAAATCCACTACATTCAAAACCAGAGGGCCGGAAAAATAACCCGGATGTTGTAAAGAGAATTTTTACATAAGATTACTCTTTAACAATAGTATATTTAAGACATCATCACCTTTAATATATTACCAGTTTTTAGTAAATCATCATTCAAGCTTAGTTATTTTCAGCTTAATAATCCAGGGTGAGTGTTTATAATGAGAGAATCCGTTCGAAAACTTGGGCTCATAGGGGCCGGCCTGTGGGCAATGACCGAAGAAAGAGTAAATGAGCTCGTAAAAGACCTGGTCGACAAAGGAGATATCAGCAAGGAAGAAGGCAAGAAAGTTGTTCAGGACGTGCTTGAGGAAAGCCGGAAACAGAGGATTGACCTCGAAAAGAAAATATCTGACAAAATGCAGGAAGCCATCTCAAAGGCAGATGTCTTCACCAGAAAAGATATGCATGAACTTGAATCAAGGTTAGAGATTCTTGAAGATGAAGTCCAGAAAATAAAAAATAAGGAAAAGATGTTCTTCAAATGAGAACGTCTTTTTTTAGAATATTTTTTTAGAATATTTTTTTAGAGTATTTTTTTCAGTGAATCTTTTTTCTATTCTTACAGCTGTTCAACAACTATTTCTTCCTCAATGCTTGAATTCGAGAGCAGATCCTCAAGTTCTGAAACATTTTTTTCAAACTCCTGGATTTCTTCTTCGGTAAGGACATGTTCTGCAGAGGTATTTTCGTCTGCTCCGGAAATACCCGGGACTATACCTGCCTCCTCCGCGTTGGAGGTGTCGTTTCCGACGCAACCGGACCCTGCAAGCCAGAAAAATAAAATTGACAGGACAAACAAATATCTGAATTTTACCATTTTTTTGCCCCCTTAACTGCTAATTTCCTCAGTGGAATTCGTAGTATTTTCCTCTGTGGAATTCGTAGTTACGGCATCTTCAGCATCTTCTTCAGTATCTTCTTCGGTGTCTTCTCCGATTTCTGTGTCATTATCTGCGCTGTCGTTTACTTCCTCGCCATCGATTTGAGCAGTTTCCTGGTTTTGTTCTTCGAGCCTGTACTGTTCTCTGTAGGGTTCCAGTTCGCTGAAGATTTCTTTCAAAATCTCGTTTGCATCACGTATATCTTCGAGGGCATCTTGCAGATATTCATTTGCTTCATCCAGTTCTTCCTGAGTAGTATCCTCTTTATCGAAGATTTCTTCGGCTGCTTCCTTCTTTTCTCTGGCTGAGTCCATAAGTTCGTTGTAATCAGCAAGTTTTGCCTCAAGTTCTGCAGTCTCAACGCCGGTTTCATTCATTGTACTAATTTCACTTTCAAGCCTTCCGGCGATATCTTCGGATTTGTCAAGGAATTGGTCTATACCTTCACTGACAGTTTTTCCGGTTTCGGCAACCGTGCTGTTTTTTGCATTATTCCAGGTTCCACGTACCGAATTTGCTGCAATTGAGAGCTCTTCAAAGTCTGATGCATTTCCAATAGCTTCTTTTTCGTCCTCAAGCTGGCGTATTCTTTCATCGATGGCGGCAATTCTGGCTTCAGTACCGTTGCCGTTTGACTGCTCAAGGTTATACCTCACTTTTTCAAGATTTGCTATCATATAATCAATGCTTGAGTTGAGATACGTCTTTGCAGTCTCCATATCTCCTTCACTGTATTTTCCGGATCTGAGTTTGGCTCTGATCTTGAGGAAATTTTGCTTTGAGGTTTGATAATTACTTTTCTGGATCTTGAGCTGTTCTTTTATCTGTGCCCTTTCCAGAGTTACTTCACGCAGCTGTTCTCGTGCCAGAGTTCCATTCTCGGCCCGTGCCAGAGTTCCATTCTCGGTTTGATTTCTTTCCTGGACTTTTTCCTTGACCTTTGTCTGAACAGTTTCAAGTGACTGTACATCAGCACTTTTACTTGCCTCATTCCCACTCTTGGCAAGAGCTGCTGGTGACAGGATACTAAATATAATAAGTATGACAGTTAAATATGATCCGTAGCGTATTACTTTTTCAAATTTTAATATATGAAACCCTCCATTCAAATTATTCAATTGTTACGTTATTAAGATGGGAGAATATATAAGCATACTTTTCGTAAAAGAGAAAATGAAGAGATAAATGCAAAATTTAAAGCTTGATAAGGATTTTATTCGCAATATAAGGCTTTAAAATCCTTTAGATCTCATATATTATTAAAATTGGGAGCAAAGTTTTTATATTAAAATTTAAACTCCATTCTAGATATAAATAAAAAAATTATGTAAGATTGAATATTTTTTATCTTTTTTCCTTCTATTTAGAGAATTAATCTATGCCAATAGATACTGAATATGAAATTAGTGCAGGCCTGGCTCACTCTACATCTTAGATATATAAATTATTAAGTATCTGGCAAGTTTATGCAAAATAAACATGAAAATTTAAAAAAAGATGGCCATGAAGTATAGTCTTTACGGTAATAATTAAAACTTTCAAAATCAGAACTTCATAAAATCAACATTTCACGGTGAAAATCAAAACGTCATAAAATCAAAGCATCACAAAGGAAGAAGATGAATTGGTAGAGACCGGAATTCTCCCCCAATCTTAAATTAAAGTTAGACCACGGAAAACACAGAGTAAAGGTAATGAGGGCACAGAACTTCCGTGCTTTCAGTGTTTACTCTGACTCACAGTTCTTCAATTTCAATTTCTTCCTCAAGGCTTGCATTTGAGAGCAGGCTCTCAAGTTCGGCCATATCAGTGTCAAGTTTCTGAATCTCAGCCGGAGTAAGTCCCGAATCATCTGTATTCCCTGCCTCGGTAACATTTTGAGTAACTCCTCCGTCTTCCACATCAGAGGAATCATTTCCGATGCAGCCGGACCCTGCAATCCAGACAATTAAAAATGACAGTACAAGCAGGTGAGCGAATTTGACCATTTTCTGCCTCCTTAATTCCCAATCTGCCCTCAGAGAAGTTTTCGGTTCTCTGAGCTACTATTTTTTTACTCCTTCTTTGTCCCGTTTCAGGAGTACCAGTTATACAGATTAATTATTATTAGTATTGTTTATACTTATGGTATTATTAAGTTCGTTTTCGGTGCTATTTTCGACTCCAATCCCGTTAACTTCTTCAAGATTATACTCCTTGAGGTCATCGAAAATTACTCTGAGTATCTGGTTTGCCCTGTTGACATTATTGAGAGATTCGCGCAGGTAATTGTTTGCAACTCCAAGGTTTTCCCGGGTAGCGTTCTCATCTTCATAAATAGCATCTGCAGCTTCTTTTTTCTCCTTGGCGGCTTTCAGATATAGTTTATAACTGGTAAGCCTTGTCTCAAGGTCAGCTGTATTAACCCCGGTCGCGTTCAGGCTTTCAATGTTAGTCTCGAGTTTTTCAGAAAGGTTCCCGGACTTGTCAAGGAATTCTCCAATTCTCTCACTAACTGTCTGTCCTGCACCTGTCAGGCTGGCCTTCTGCGAATTATTCCATATTCCACGCACAGACCGGACCGTAACTACAAATTCTTGCTGGCTGGAAGCGTTTGCCACTTCTGCCTGTTCAGCCTCAAGCAGTCTGATATTCTCGTCTATGGCAGCGATTCTTTCTTCGGTTCCATTGCCATTTGAGCGCTGAATATTTGTTTTAACGTTTTCCAGGTAGACTATCATATAATTAATACTTGAGTTAAGGTAGAGTCTCGTGGCATTTACAGCCTCTTCAGAATCGGGATCAAGCTTTCCTTTCTGGATTTGATTTCTTACCTCCAGAAAATCCTCTTTTGCTCCCCGATATTCGTCCTTCTGCAGCTGAAGCTCTTCATGTATCTGTTCTCTTTCAAGCTTATATGCAGAAATCCTGTCTTGAACCTGTGTCTGGACTTTGTCCTCTTGAAGCTGTGTCTGGACTTTGTCCTGGTCCTGCACCTTATCAGGATTGGAATTTTCAGTGCCGTTAACATCTTCTACGCGGTCTTTTTCGCTATTTTCTGAACCTGTACTTGTATCCTCTATACTGTCTTTTTCACTATTTCCTGGACCTGCTACACTCTCACCGTCATACTGGTCCCCATTTCCATGGTCTGAGGAGTCTCGGGCAGCAAGTGATCCTCCAGGCAGTATACAAAATAATATTAATATAAATGTAACATAAGCCAGATATCGAACAATTCTTGATTTTTTCATCTGACTGCCTCCTTTGGCAAGTTAAGATACTGTGTTATTGGGATAAGGACATATAAGTATACTTTTCGGAATAAGACTGATTAATGACACGATATGGGCTTCCAAGCTTGATAGGGTCTTGATATTCTTGATAAAACTTTAATTTGCCTTCAGTATTTCTGAACTCATGGCAGGGAAAAGTAAAAGATTTATGCTAAAAAACCATTTAAAGCTTCGTGAATTTTAGAAAGCTCTGCAAGATTGCCTGTGTATTCTTATTCCTAATGTGTGTTCAGGGAAACGCACTTGCGGCGACGATTCACGGGACCGTATATGAGTGGTACAGCTTCAAACCCCTCGAAAACGCAGTAGTTGAGATCAACTCTACTCCAGTGCAGAATCTTGTTGCAACGAATGCTGAATACTCTTTTAACCTTACTCCGGGAACCTACCTGATAACTGCCAATTATTTTGAAGAGGATACTGTAGTTTATAAGGCTGAAGAAGAAGTTGTAATTTCCGGTGATGGGGAATACGTTCATGACCTTTTACTTTTCCCCACCTACCAGGAAGATCTCCTTGACCAGGGGAACCCGGAAAATGTTGACCTTGACTTTGAGGAAGCCGTGCCCCAATCTCAGGCAAACTCACAGAATACGGTTTTAGCTATTGCTTTACTTGCACTCTGCATCCTGCTAGTCGCCGGTTATTTCTTGAAAAAGGGAAAAAGTACCCCCCCTGAAAAGACAGCAGACTTCCAGGAGAAAACAGGAAAGTCATATGCATCAGAATCAGGTGCATCAGAATCGGAAAAGTTCACAGTACCGGCAGAGCCACCGGGATATGCAGAACCAGCTGGTATAGAGGTTTCTGAGACCGGCTATGAATCTTCTGCAGCTCTTAACGCCGAAACACGGTCCGGTGACCTATCCGAAACAGAGCTTCCTGTGCAGCAAAATGTGAAGCTGCCGGAAGCCTCAAAAGTACCTGTTATTTCTTCATCTATTCCTTCATCTGAAGATGGATTTGATTCGCTGAGCGCCGGGGACCCTGAAAGCCCTGAAACAAACCTCCCTGACGACCTGAAAGAGATTATGAACCTGATCCGGGCTAATGGAAATCGGATCACTCAGAGAGAACTCCGTAAAAAGTCTCCTTATTCGGAGTCCAAAGTAAGCCTTATGCTCTCGGACCTTGAAGAACGCGGTTTGGTTGAGAAGTTCAAAAGGGGCAGAGGAAACATTATCCGGATTCCCGATGTAGAGGCTGCCAGGCAGGCTGGAACCCAGGCAGGAAGGAGTCAGGAGAAAACGGCACTTCACAATAAATCATAAAATAAGACGTTGCTTGACATCTTTTGAAAAACCGTAAATCGCAAACACCGCAAATAGCAAACTATTTAACTGAATTCATCTACTAAGCAGCAGGAAAGATTAATAAAAATTTGAAAGATCTGGCACATGATATTTCTCGATACCCATTATTATAGCCGGTGTCATACGCTGATATAGTGTCATATTCTGATTTATCATAAATATGCTGATATATTATCATAAGCTTGACAGTAACTGACTGGATAAGACTGCTGGATATTAATTTGATACATATATTAAATCGATACATTAACTCAGACTTCAGATCTTACTTAGACTTCAAATTGGATTTAAATTGCATGAGGGACAGTATGCGAGTTTCCATGGACATTGAATTAAAAGATGTGCCCGGGCAGATGCTTTTAGCCCTCCAGCCTCTTTCGGAATTCAAAGCTAACCTGATAACTGTTTTGCACCACCATCAGAAACGGACCCCCAGAAAAACAGTGCCTGTACAGCTTGTACTTGAGACAAAGCCTGAGAGCATAGAAGCAATAAAAGCAAAGCTCGAGGAAAACGGGATAAGGGTCGTAAGGGTAGGAGAACACCGTTTCAGAGAGAGCATAAATGTAGTCCTCATAGGGCATGTGGTTCATACAGGGATCCAGGATACGATTGATGAGATTGACAAAACCGGGTTCGCAGAGGTCGTTGACCTCTCGCTGTCCATGCCGGGCATTAACATGCTCTCTTCAGCTCTGATCAGAATCGACGCTGTGGGAAAAGAAGACCTGCAAAGGGCGCTTGATATCCTGAAAACAGTCTCGGCGAGAAAAGACCTGCTTATGGTGCTTCCAATAGACATCCAGGCCTGAAAAAACAAGGAGATTTGAAAACATGAAAACAGTGCGCTGCTCTATTCTCGGATTTGGGGCAATTGGACAGGGTGTAGCCGAGGTACTCCTTATGAAAAAGGAGTATCTGGAAAGGATAGGGCTGGAAGTTCTTGTGGTTGCAGTTGTGGATTCTAAAGGAGCTACTGTTAACCCTGCAGGAGTGGATCTGGCCGACTGCCTTGCCCGCAAGAGGACAAAGGGCACGGTTGCCATAGAAAAACTCACAGGCGTTGAGGTCATAAAATCCGTAGCCCATGAGCTGGTGATAGAAACCACTCCTACAAATATCGTCACAGGAGGCGCAGGGCTTCAGAACATGCTTGCAGCCTTCGAGACCGGCAAAGATGTTGTAACCTCCAATAAGGGTCCCCTTACCCTGAAGTACAGAGAACTTATGGAAGCTGCAAAAGCAGCCGGATCAAACTTCAGGTTCGAAGCTACGGTTGGCGGCTCCATGCCCGTTATTAACCTGGCAAATGAAGTCCTCGCCGGAAATAGACTCCGAAGCATCAAGGGAATTCTTAACGGGACCTGTAACTATATCCTCACCAGAATGCTCGAGGAAAGGGCAAGTTATAAGGATATTCTTGCCGAGTCCATGGAACTCGGGATTGCCGAAACCGACCCGACATATGATGTCGAAGGCATTGATACGGCCTGCAAACTGGTAATTCTTGCCAATGCAATTTTCGGGCTTGATGCGACATACAAAGACGTTGAGGTTACAGGAATCACAAAAATCACGCCTGAAGCCCTGGAAATGGCTTACGAAAGCGGGCACGTCATCAAGCTCATAGGAGAGGTCAGCCGGGAAAGGATACATGTTGCTCCAAGGCTTGTGCCTATCAACCATCCCCTTGCTGTGAGAGGCACCCTTAATGTAGCCTCCATAGACACCGAGCTTGCAGGAGAAATCACGGTTACGGGCAAAGGCGCAGGCCCGATCGAAACCGCAAGCGCAGTTCTCAGCGACCTTGTTGCAATTTACGGAAACAGGTAATCACTGGAAAACATCGGGCTTCAGAGCCCAGAATCCGAAAAAATAAAACGAAAAAGCTGCGTGGACCATGACAAGCTTCAGGGAATTTGCAGAAACCTGCCAGGCGATTGAAAAGATATCGAGTACTATCGAAACTACAAATAAGGTTGCCGACCTTCTCAAAAAGGTTGATGTCGAAGAACTGCCTCTTGCAACTCATTTTATTATGAGTGAGGTTTTTCCTGCCTGGAGTGGAGAGCAGCTCGGGATTGGCACAAGCCTTCTGTATGTTTCCCTCTCCAAAGCCTCCGGAATGTCTGTAAAAAGCATAGAATCTCTTATCCGGACCACCGGGGACATCGGGGAAACCGCGCTTCTCATTTTGAAGGAAAAACGGAAAAACCAGGTAACATTTTCTTCTTTCCTCGAAGAGCAGCCAGAACTTTCAATAACTGAAATTTACCAGCGTTTCAAGACAGCTTCGGAAGCCTCTGGGAAAGGTTCACAGGAACTCAAAATAAAAAACCTTCAGTTCCTCTTTAACTCCTCAACTCCAAGGGAAGCAAAGTATATTTCCAGGCTTGCCCTCGAGGAACTCCGAATTGGGGTCGGAGAAGGGGTTGTCCGAGATGCGATTGCCAGAGCCTTTTCCGTCCCTGCGGATGCAGTAGAACACGCCTTCATGGTCACAAACGATCTGGGGATAGTGGCTGCAGCTGCCAAGAAAGGCGGGATAGGAGCCCTTGAAAGCCTCGGAATTGAAATTAACCGCCCCATAAAGATGATGCTATCTCAGATCAGCCCTGATATAGATGCCGATATCAGGGAGATGAAGGAAGCTGCAATTGAGTGGAAATTCGACGGGGCACGGGTTCAGATCCACAAGAATGGAAATTCTGTTACTCTTTTTTCCAGAAAGCTTGAAAACGTCACAAACTCCCTTCCTGACCTTGTCGAAATAGTCCGGAAACATGTAAAGGCCGAGTCCGCAATCCTTGATGGAGAAGCCGTAGCTGTGGATGAAAACGGAAAACCAAGGGCTTTTCAGGAGATCCTCAAGCGTTTCCGGCGCAAGTACGATGTGGAGGAAAAAGCACTCGGAATTCCTATCCAGCTCAACCTCTTTGACATTATGTACCTGAACGGCAGGACCCTGATCGACCTTCCTCTCGTTGAACGGCGAAAAGCCCTTGAGTCCTGTGTGGAAAGCTCCGTTGAAGACTCAAAATCCATCTCTGTTGACGAGCAGGTGATAACCGAGGACCTCGAGCTCGTGGAAAAAATCTACAGGGAAGCTTTGAATGCCGGACACGAGGGTGTCATGGTCAAAAACCCGAACTCGGCATATTCCCCGGGCAAGCGCGGCAAAAACTGGCTGAAGAAAAAACCTCTTATGGAAACCCTTGACCTGGTAGTCGTTGGGGCAGAATGGGGCTACGGGCGCAGGGCAAATCTGATAGGCTCGTATTCGGTTGCCTGCTACGACCCCGAAACCTCCCGTTTTTTGCAGGTCGGCAAGGTTGGCACGGGGCTTACCGATGAGCAGCTGAAGGAACTTACAGAAATGCTCTCGGGCCTGATGGAAGGCGGAGAAGCCGGAGGTGTCTTTGCCATAAGGCCGAAGGTTGTTCTGGAAATCGCCTTTGAGGAAATCCAGAAAAGCCCCAACTACGACTCGGGCTTTGCACTGCGTTTCCCCCGCTTCATCCGCATCCGGGACGATAAAGACCCCGAAGAAGCCGATACAATTCAGCGGATCGGGCGCGTCTACAGCCAGCAGCTGAAAAGGCTGTAACCTGTACTTTTTTGAAAATAAGTGAAGAAAAGAGTGAAGTATAGAGTAAAAATTGAAGTAAAGAATAAATGACCTGTTTAAGATCAGGTCAGATATAGTAATAAAATAGGAATCAAATATACTTGAACAGGTCGTCCCTTTTCATTTCGTGCAGCCTGTCCCGGAGAAGGCCCTTTAAGGCTTTCAAATCTCCTTTTTTGGCACTTATCGGAGCAACGATATGCTTCCAGTTCTGCCAGGGAGGTTCAAGTCCGAGGCGAACTGAGACCTCGTCAAGGAGATCGTCATACTCGTCTGCTTTTACTTTGTCCATCTTATTTGCAGCAACAATAGTGTCAATCCCGATTTCCCTCAGAAAATCAAACATTTCAACGTCGATAGGGATCTGGTCCCTTGAGTCCCAGCGGTCGACTATTTCAGGGAAGGAAGGTCCGTCTATTACGAGAACCCCTATTTTGATCCTTTCGGCATTGCCCTCAATATAATGTACGGTTTTGTCTTTTACAATATCCTGCTTCCGGTCTTTTACTCCGCTCATGAAACCGAAACCAGGCATATCCGTAATGAGAAGGTCGGAGACCCGGGCATGAGTTGGGCGTAATGTGACACCCGGACGTTTTCCCACCTTCACTTTCGCCCCGAAGAGTTCCCTGAGGAGAGAGGACTTGCCCACATTTGAGCGCCCGACAAAGATAATTTCGAGATTTATCCCGCTTTCAGGTACAGTTTTACTTGTTTCCATTTTGTTTTACCTCATTTGCTTCCCCGAGCTTTTTATCAAAAGCCCTGAGGAAAGCCTCAAGGGAATTTTCAGGAATACGCGCTCCTGCTGCAACAGGATGCCCTCCGCCGCTCCCTCCAAACTTAGGAGCAATTGAGCGAAGGAGACGGTTTACGTCGACCTTACCCCGGGAACGAATGCTCAGGTCATAAACACCCTTTTTCTCCCGGTATTCGGCTGCAATTCCCACTTCTCTCTTGCCGTAGGAGGCTGCATAGATCGCTGCCTTTGAGATGGAGTTATTTGTATTTACAATATACGCACTGTTTTTCAGAACCTCCACGTTTTCTTTGACAAAAAGCCGGATTTTCTCTTCATTAATTGCAGCTTCCCTGGCAAATTCGAGCAGATCAGGGATATTTGAAGGAATTACGTCCTTTGAGAGAGGCTCAAGCAGGGTTCTTTTAAAATCATATTCTTTCCCTTTATGGAGTATTGCCTGGATCAGGGTCCCGGCCTGAAAAAAGAGGCTCCTTTTGTCCCAGTCCATTACCCAGCTCCTTACACAGGGGGTGTTGTCACAGAAGTCGCCTATAGCTCCGTAGATTGCCACTCTCCTCATTTCCTGGCTCAGGAGCTCTTCAAAGACCCTGTAGGTGAGTTCAGAGGAACATACACCCGTATCGTGAAAAAACCAGTCCTCTTTTCCGCATCCTTCCGGCAGCGGATGGTGATCTATATAATACAGGTTGCATTCTCCCGCGAATTTATTAAGTGCGGAGTAGAGTTCAGAGCAGTGCCTTTCCTCGATTGCAATATCGCAGATTATGAGATTCTCAATATCCTCGATGAGCTCCAACGTGTCGAGCAGGCTGACCGGACTTGTAAAGTAGACATATGCATCCGGATAGGCACTTTTTGCAATTGCTCCCGAACATATCCCGTCAGAGTCTCCGTGGGTCAGGATCAGGGTTTTTGCTTTAAGCTGGTTCTGGGGTTCTTTCATGTTTTGATCCCTTTTACTTCCGTTAGAAGGTATATTTTCGTAATTTCTCTGTAAGGTACCAGATTTTCTCATTTCATTCAACGGTTTTATGGAAGTTCTACGTTCTGATTGTTAATTTTATCTTTTTTTACTCTGAGCCGGCAGTCCTGATCATTGGTTGACCTATTCCGGAATCCCGGAGGGAACTTTTCAGTTCTCTTTTCATGTGCCTCATGGGCTGGGTCGGGAGGCCGGTCAGGTAAGAAAAATAACCTTCAAACCAGGGGCGAAATTGAGAGTGATAAGATACTGAAGAAATGCCACCTGCGTTGAGAGAATAGTGCCCTAAACTCCAAAAATAGCTTTTCAATTATAGTAAGTGTAAGCGCCTCCCCCAGCTTGTCTGGCGGCTTTTTTATTAGTCCGCTTGAGCGAAGCGAAATGGACAGCGGGATGTTGCAATTACATCGCAACTCCCGGAAAATCTCCGATTTCCTGTGATCCCGAATCGCAATTCGGGCTGGACGGGAACGACACAAGATAGTGAATAAGGTTGTACAGGCCAGAGAATCTAGAATTTGGTTCTCTTGAGTGGGTCTCACTACTATAACCCAGAAATTAGAACCGCAGCAAATGGCTACAAAGGAAAATATGTATGCGTTGGTTCAGAGGGATTATACAGTGAACCACGCAGAGATAAATACAGGAAAATAAAACATGTGGCGCACAAAAAAATTAATGACTGAAGATACTTGGAGTTAGCAGTCAGGGAAGCAAAGTACCCAGGCAAAAAAAGGATGCCCGGAAAACCCGGGAACATCACGAATTTTATTTAACTCTCCCGGTATTTCATGCACGTTTCTTTCTCAGGAGCCCTGTACCCGCCAGAATCCCTGTTACGGCAAGCAGGGAACTAAATCCTGGTGTGTCTCCATAATCTTCTTCAGTGCCCCCTGTACTCGCCTGGCTCGAAGCCTCTTTCTCCTGGTTGGAGGCGGTTGAACCTTCCTTTTGTGAGCTGCTTCCTTCAAGGGTAATTGTTGTTCCCACATTAACTACGGAAGTTCCTGAGTAAACCTCTCCTGAATATTTGTCGAGATCGAGGAAACTTGCTTTGCAGGCAGGAATCTTGATCTCCCCTTCCTTGTTCATCTGCAGAACGTAAGTGATGGTTTTTGAGCCACCCCCACTTCCGAGGACCTGATTGAAGCTCGTTTCTCCACTTATAAGTTTAGCTTCGGAAGGTACGGCATCGGTTACTGTTACACTTGCATCAACATTTCCACTGTTTTTTGCGGTAACCTTTACAGTAAGTTCGTCTCCAGGGTTTAGTTGCTGTTTGTCAACGGTTTTCGTAATTTCAATATAGGGCCCGTAAATTTTTGTCTTTTCCGAATTATCGGATTCCACTTTTTCGCTTTTCCCGTTTGCAAGGGTGAAAGTAGCTACGGTTTTCGGGAAGGTAAATTCTCCGGGTTTTTCCGGAATGAGAGTGTACTTAAAAACATCCTCAGCTGTTTCTCCGGCTTTCAGAGAAAGCGTCTTCTCAAGTGTTGTATCCTGCTGAAGATGCATGTTGGAAACGATCGAATCTTTAAGGACGATATCATTTATATCGCAGAGCCCTCCGTTCCTAACAGTAACTGAAATATATACCGGCTCTCCCATATGGCGTTCTTTTGTAGCACTCTTTGAAACAATGAGGTCCCACTTTTTTTCGATTTTTATGATTTTAGAACCTACATGTTTGTACTTATTATCTTTAATATCCACACATGTGGTTGTGGCACTTATATTGAAATCTGTATCTTCCCAGGGAGTGGGGGTTTTAAGTGTGAGATTAATGGTTTCAACTGTTTCGCCTTTAAGGATTTTTGTGTACGTGTACTTCGTTTTTCCGCTGAGGACTTCCAGCCCTGCAGTATCAACATTCAGCACAACATTTTCAGCCTTTGCGTCTCCGTTATTTTTAACTTTTATCGATACATCGATCCTGCGATCTCCTGTAGATTTGGAATCATATGTAGTTTTTTCAGGTTCAACTTTGATTTCAAAACCTGGCTTTCCTCTAATAAGAATATCCAGTTGAGCATAGGGATTCCAATTTCCGGTCTTGAATTCTTTTCCGTCCTTTTTGATGACTTCATAGTTCGGGTCCACGCTCTGAGCATAGACCTTTATCTCATCATCATATTCAAATTCCAGCCCTGCAGTAAGAGGAGCAGTCTTTAATTTTTCCCCGTCCTTGGAAATCGAAACGAAGACCATCTTGTCTTCGTTGAAATCCTCTGCTTTTATTTCATAACCGTCTACGGTTATCGTATCTCCCCAATAAAGTTTTGCATCATTCTTTTTCTCCACCCACTCCACTTCATCTGCCGCAAGAGCAGCCATTGAGAATGTAGAGAAGACAAAAACGGCAAGTAATACAATCAATGCAATCCTTTTAGCCATGGTTACCTTCCTTAATTTTGATGCTGATTATATCGGATCCGGACAACGGAAACGTACATTTTGCGCCTGTGCAGATTCACGCCTTAACAAATATTCTGATTATTACAAAATATTTATTTTTTACATGAAATGACACAACAGTCGCATTATATTTATATATATTATGGGTTTTGCCCCCAGCAAATCCCGCCTGAAATAATTGATATCATGCCAATATCTTCCAATAATAACCACATAAATATGAATGTTATAGATCTATCTTTTTGAAATACCTTGTTTAAATCTCTATAAAATATCTTCATATATTGTATTTTAATTTTTGCTAATGATCTGGCAAATTTTGTTGAAAGGTCCATCTCATGGAGAAGGGAACCTTTGTTCTGTTGAAAAGCTTTAATTCATGAATGAAATTTTAATTCAGGGCTGGAATTAAATGCCATAAACACTTAATTTGAATCCTGACAACCTGAAATTTGAATTCTGATAACCTGAATTCTGACCGGCGAAAACCAGCGATTTTATATTTTCCGGTTTCCGGAGGTTTTTCCATGGAAATTAAAAAAATTGTGCAGATCCTTGAAGAGATAGCTCCACCCGAGCTTGCTGATGATTTTGATAAAGGTCGAATTGGTTTGATCCTTGGGCTTGAGGGTGATGTGAGGAGAATAGCAGTTGCCCTCGATGCAAACTCTTACGTACTTGAAAAAGCCGCAGAAATGAGAGCAGACATGCTGATTACTCATCACACCCTCATCTTTCATCCGATAAACATTATTTCAAAATCTCTGGCGGATTCCCTCAGGATTGCCCTCGAAAACGGGATATCCCTTTACAGCATGCACACCAATTACGATAGAGCTGAGGGAGGAATTAACGATGTCCTTGCAGCCCGCCTGGGGCTCAAAAATATCAGTACCTCAGAAATAGGCAGGATAGGGGAAATCGAACCCTGTTCCTCAGCTGAACTGGCAGCCCATGTTTCGGATTGCCTGAAGACCCCTGTTATGTACGCCGGAGAAAAGGAAGATATCCGTAAGGTAATGGTTTTAGGAGGCAGTGGCTTTCGAAACGAATATCTTGAAATCGCCAGGGAAAACGGGGTTGATGCTTTTATTTCATCCGAACTTAAGCATGACATTCTCCGGGCATACGCAGATCTCTGCCTGATTGACGCAAGCCATTATGCTACGGAGAACCCGGGTATGGAAGCCCTATGCCCCAGACTTCGCAGGCTTCCTGAAATTGAAGTTGAGTTTATCGACCAGCCTTCCGGCCTGAGGGCGGTTAACTGCGGCCCTGACAAGAATAAAGCTGCATTAAATAAGGTTGCATTCGACATTAAAGAAGAAAATATGAATGAAGGAAAAGAGCCCTGTGATCAGGAAGAACCCGGAAAAGACTCGCTTGAGTTAATGCTAGAAGAACAGTCAAGAAGCCAGATACGTTCAGATTACCGGCGCAGCCTTGGCAATGAATACCGCAGAAGATACCTCGAGTAAGCTACTTCAACCAGTGACTGCTCCAACCAATATGTCCTGAAAATGATTAAATTCCGAGATATTTTTTAAATTCAGGGACATTTTTAAATTCATGTATATGTTCCAATAATAATTTCAACGGGGTACCGGTATGAGCTCTCGTCCACGGGGCAATATAATTCAAACCGATTTCATCCGAAGCCTGCATGTTTAAGGCTTAGGTTCCTGTTTAAGGCTTATTACTGCCTTCTCTGGTTCCTGATTCCATTGTATCCAGATATTCTTCAAAATGCCTTTTCAAAACACCCGTTTCTTTCGTTTCAGGTAGGGAGGACATGATTGCCTCCAGATATCCGTACTCTTTAAGGAGGGAAAAAGTTGCAGGAAAATTTATGTCAAAAATCCAGCTCAGGCGAAGAAGTTTGATGTCGTTTCTGTTTTTCATATCCCCAATTTTAGCCATTCGGTTATTCAGGATCTCTGACACTATGGGCTCCGAATACCCACTGGCATCCGGCAGGTATAGCTCAAGTGCCGGGTTCCGGCGTTTTTCCTCTTCTGCATACCCTTCACTGGCAAGCCTCAGGATATCAATCTTATCCGCATCCCTTATCAGCCGGCAGAAAAAATGAAGTTTGCCGGAGGGCTTCACATTTCCCGGAATCTCCATCAGGTTGTGATATTCTACAGCTTCCAGGATGATATTTACTTCCTCTTCTGGAAGGCGGGAGAGAACTCCTTCTTTATTCAGAATTTTCACACCCAGAACCGCATGATTTTCCGATTCTGAATCTTTGTATGTTTTATATTTAGTGAACTGCTCAAAACGACCCAGGTCATGAAACAGGGCTATTGTTTCGGCAAGCATGCATTCCTTTTCGCTTATTTTCTCAGATTTTGCAATTAAAAGGATATTTTCACAAACCCTGCGAGTGTGTTCGATCTTTAGCTCAATATTTTCCTGGGTGAAAGAGTCGGGGGAAAAGAATCGGTTAACATACTCGAAAAACCATTCCCGAAAATAATCCAGATCTTCCTTCTGCATGCTTCTGCAATAAGAAATGTTGAGGTATATACTTTATGCATATCTTGCAGATTTTGTACTGAAAAGGTTTTTGCGTTTTAAATAATAATAATACTTATTACTCCGGACAGTAGTAAGAGAATTAAAATCCCCTTTCAGATATAAACCTTGCAATTTGCCGGAACCTGACCACTATCTATAAACACCATGACTATCCGTTATAAATTCAACGTTTTCCTGTGAATTTAACAGTTAGCTGTAAATCAAACATCCTAAAAAACATGAAAATTATATGGGGTTTAGCAGCCCTCAAAAATAGTAAAAACCTGATAATTCTCATATTAACCTGATATTTCCCTTTTTGAACTGCATAAATTATATATGGAAGGAGCTCCTCAAATTAAATGAGTATCTACTGGGAAATTATAGGGAAGAGATCCGGTTTGGACTGGATGAATTATCTTTGTGGGGAGCAAAAAGAATTTATTTAGTTACATTTATCTCTGGATGTTCTTGTTCGTATCATTTAGGAAACTACAAGAGTAACTTAAAGGATACTGATAAACTGCTTATGAAAATTTTCCGCAGGAACTCATTAGAATAAATCGGGGTATTTAATGAGCTCAATTAAAAAAATTTACTTGATCGTTTGTTCTTTAATTCTTCTGGTCTGCAGTTCATCCGTCAGCGCAGGTTTTTTATATATAGCAGGAGCCGCTGAGGATCAGAAGAATACTGTAGGAGATGACGGATCTGCCACCCCCCTTTCTCTTGAAGAGGTGCTTGCACAGCGTCCGGTTTCTGTAGAAGGCCTGTTAAATAAAGGCCATGATCTCTATTCTCTTAAAAAATATGAGCTTTCCATAGGATGCTTTGAAGATGCGATTAACATCGAGCCGAACTCTTCAATGGCGTGGTATGGAAAGGGCTGTGCTCTGACATCACTGGAGCGATACGAAGAGGCAGTTGACTGCTACGACAGAGCTCTTGAAAGCTTCCCGGCTTCTTCCGGCAGCTGGTATGAAAAAGGTAATGGGTACCTTCAGACACAAAATTATGTAGAGGCTATCAACTGTTACGAGAAAAGTCTTGCTGCGGATAGTTATCTTTCCAGAGTCTGGTTCCAGAAAGCCCTTGCTTCGGAGAAACTCGGCCTTGAACAGGGAGCATTAGCCTCTTATGAGAGTTCAATTAAGCTAGGTTCCAACTCATCCGTAACTCTGAAGATGCAGGGAAAAGCTTATTCCGGGCTTGAGAACTACGAAGAAGCAATGAGCTGTTTTGACAGAGCGCTTAACATTACTCCTGATGATTTTGAACTCTGGACTCAGAAAGGAATAATGTATGATATTTACGGGGATTATGAAGCTGCAATACAGTGTTACGACCAGGCAATCTCCCTCAATCCTGACCTTGCAGAGGCCTGGTATAATAAAGGCGTAAACCTTGAGAGGATGGAGATGTATCAGGATGCCCTGACCTGCTATGAATTTGTCCTCCTTTCAGAGCCTGAAAACCTCAGTGCCCTGCAGAAAAAAGGGTTCTGTCTCGAGCAGCTTGGTAGATATGAAGAAGCCCTGCAGTGCTATGAAGAGATCCTCATTTACAGCCCTGATAACGCTGATGCATGGTACAGTAAAGGTTCCGTGCTTAATGCGATGGGAGATTACGACGCGGCAATAGCCTGCTATGATAGAGCCCTTAATCCAGATTCGGGAATTGAGGTTGAGAATGCTGGAGATGGCCTTCTCGAAGAGCTGAATGCTTACGACGCTTCACTTCCCAGTTATTCTGAAGTGCCCGAGTTTAACTCTCCAACAGTTAAAATCTGGTACGATAAAGGGCTGGCTTTTGATAAACTTGAGAACTATGAGTCTGCTCTTGAGTGTTATGATAGGATCCTTGAGACCGAATCAGGACACGCAATAGTCTGGTACATGAAAGGCCAGGACCTGGACAGACTTAACAGGTATGAAGAAGCGGTTGAATGTTACGATAAAGCCCTGAAAATTGACTCCGGATATGCGAAAGTCTGGTATAGAAAAGGCTACGATTCTTCAAAACTTGGGCAGTACAAAGATGCTGCAAAAAGTTTTGATAAAGCTGCAAATCTTGATGAAAACTACACACTCGCATGGTACGGCAAAGCTTTTGCCCTGGCAAAAACAGGAGACTATGAAGAGGCTCTTGTCTGCTATGAAAGAGTTCTTGCCGTTGCCCCTGATAGTGCTGAAATCTGGTACAACAAGGGTCTTCTCCTTGATCAGCTCGAAAGATACCAGGAAGCTTCAGACTGCTACAGTCAGGCTCTCCAGATAAATTCCGGGTATTCTATTGCCCGTTTCAGATTGAACAAAGATATGGAAGAGTTGTCTGGGGACTCGACTTCCAATTCATCTGAAGGTAAAAGTCAGGACGTCAGCCCTAAAAGAGCAATTACAGGAGGCTTCTGGTCTTACCTTCTGGGCTACAAGTACGCAAGCCCTGAAGAGAGCTCGGACCTTTCAGAGAACTTTGACGACCTGAGTCCAGAATTCAGTTACGATGCGGCATGGTATGGCAAAGCTTCAACATACAGCAAACTTGAGATGTACGAGGATGCCCTGTATTCTTACGATATGGCTCTTTCAATTAACCCCGTACGCACCGAAGCCTGGTATGAGAAAGGCTCTGCTCTTGACAAATTAGGAAGAAGCGAGGAAGCTCTGGAGTGTTACAAAAAAGCCCTTGATCTTGACCCGCAGTCGAGCAATGCCTGGTATGGGATGGCTTCTACCTCAAGCACCCTTGGAAGATCAGAAGAAGCGGTTGCTTACTATGACCAGCTACTTGCTGTTAACTCCAGTGATCCTGAAGCCCTCCAGGGAAAATCTCAGGCCCTTGTAAACCTTGGCAGGTACGAGGAGGCAGTTGCCTGTTTCGACCCTCTTCTCGCACTTGAACCGGAAAATATTGAGGCTCTGGAAGGGCGAGCTTTTGCCTTAGCCAGATCCGGAAAGCAGGAAGAGGCTCTGGAGGATTACGACAGAATACTGCAGCTTGACCCGTCCAATTCGAAGGTTCTGGCTGAGAAAGCCTCTTTGTTTGAAGAGCTTGGCAGGTATGAAGAGGCTGCTTCAACCTATGGAGAGATTCTCCTGATTACGCCTGAGAACAGAGAGATAATGTACAGGCAGGGTAAAGCTCTGGAAGCAATGGGAGACTTCGAAGCAGCAATCGCCTGTTATGACCGGATTCTTACGCTTGACCCGAAAAACATTGATGCGATCAATAACAAGGGTTTTGCTTACGCTAAAATGGAGAGGTATCAGGAAGCAATTGCAAGCTACGACAAAGCCCTTGAGTATGCTCCAGGCAATGCTGCAGCCTGGTACTTCAAAGGATGCGCTAATTTCGCAATAAGCAGCAACATTGCTGCCCTTGAATGCTTTGACAAAGTGGTGCAATTAAAACCAAACTGCATAACGGCATGGTACAATAAAGGGTATCTATACAATGTAATGGGAGAGGTTAATGAGTCGATCAATTCTTATGATAGTGCTCTTGCAATCAACCCCAATGCACCATCTGTCCTTTATAACAAGCGTTTTGCCCACTACCGCATAAAGGAATACGATGAAGCTTCGGCATGTAAGACAAAGCTTGATTCTATCGACCCTGGCTTTGTTGCAGCCCTTCAGAATAGAGGAACCCGCATCTTTATCCCCGAAACATACAGAGGCGACCTTGACTATTCGCTGCCTGCAAGATGGTACGGAGGAGAGGAAAACTATTCTGAAAACGCCAGCACAAACATTACTGAAGCTTCCCAGCAGTTAAACAACACCTCTTCTGGAGGTGGATATGGGAACACTGACGAAACTTATGAAGACACGGGGTACTGGTACATCCCTGAACCTGAAGACAATCAGGGGAGTGCTGATGTTGAAAACTGGTATGTTCCGGAGCCAGATGAGGTTTAAAAGAGTTTAATAAACTTAAAAGAAATAGTTATCCCGGTATGCATAATTAAGGTTTCAGGCATACCGGTAAACTTTTTCAAAGGAAACCTGATAAAAACTCTCCCTGCAAGCCAATTTTTCGGTTCTTTTTTTCTCTGGCATGAAAGTACTTTGTGCACTTTCATTTTTTGTGCCGGTTATCCCGAGAATTTCGCGTGCGTTTTCTGTACCCTTAATTCTTTTTTGATCACGAACGAAGAATCTCCTAAGTTCGAAATTACTGTCAAATCAAAGCTAAATATATTACTCAAAGCTGAATAAATTATTTTGAATAGATAGCTGTCGCCGATTAAAATCGCAATTTTTTTAACAATTGAGGGAGTACATCAAAATAGTACAAAAAAATAATTCTAAAGAATGGTAGAAGGCGTTTTTGAATTGTACCATCAATCTGAGTTTGGGAACCTCGAAAATTATCTGTTAGAAAAGAAATACCTTAAAAATAACAGCTGCGAACAACCCCTCAATGTTCATATATTTACTGGCACAGTTGAATTTAAGAAACACAGGTTCAAAAGTGTTTCTCTTTTTTTAATAAACGCTTTTGATGAAAAAACCCTTGAAATAATGAGTAAAACTTTCGTCCTGCTCTGTATAATTATAGCTCTGGGCACGACAAGTAGTTTCCTGGAAACTGAAACCTCGGAATGGTTTTATATTCTGGGCTTAACGGCATCTCTGGTTCCACTCATTCTCTCTTTATTCATACAGCATGTACTGGTATATCATTGGGACACCTTTTGCAGAAAGTGCGGGAATAAGCTTGCCTGCGAAGAAACCGGCGAGCCGGTTTTGAAAGAAACAAGCAATAATGGGGACTACACCTTAACGGTTACAAGACACTGGAAATGCAGATACTGCGGGAATGTAGATACAAGGGAAGGGCCTGAGAATATCTTTACAGAAAAAGGGGAAATGCTGCCTATAATTCATCTAAAAAGTATTGAGTGTAAAAAATGCAGTGGAATAGGCACGGTTAAAGAATTCAAGAAAGCCGATATAAAAGAGCTTGGAAATAAACGAATAACCAGAAGATATTATAGATGTACTCTGTGCGGGCATGAGGATATAACTGAAAGCGAAGAAACAATTAATCATAGTGTTCACGCCTGCGGATCATAAAGAACGTGTTTAAAGCAGAAAAGAAATATTTACCAGAGGCTATAGCTCATTTTCCTCTGTACGAGTTCCTGAAGCAAAAATGAAAAAACTGAAATACTAAAAAAGTTGAAAAAATTGAAAAAAGATCAAATACCCGATCTTATTCCGAATCTCCTTAAGCGCTTCTTATTCAACTGCACAGGTAATTTTTCCTACAATTTTATTTTCCATTCGTACCTGAGTCTCTTGCATTGTCTAAAATAAGCCCAGAAATAAGAAAAATAAAACCCATAACAAACTGGTAAATCTGTCTCACAAAAAGACCATAAATAAACAGCAAAAATCCCGACATCATAAATAATATGGCCAGGAGATAGATTGGTCGTCCTTCCATTCCCTGATTTATATATTTAAAGAAGATATAGTTAATAGAGTTCCTTGTATTTGCATTCCTTGTATTTGCATTCTTTGTATTTGCATTTGCATTATTACCATTTGAAATAACAGTTTCAACATTATTACCGTATAAATAAGTGGACTCACTCTCCAGTAAAATACCCCCACTTCAAAGTATTTTTTGGTTTGATTCCTGTTGTTCACTTTAATATAATATATTCTTCCAGAATTAAAATTTAATGTTTAAAAGTTAATGGCTGGGTATTATTCCGCCAAATTCGAAACTGCCAGCATGCTCAAAAAAAGAATTTGTAATTCATTTGCATTCAAAAGAGTATTTTCCAAAAGAGTTTTACTGGTTTTTTATGAATCTCAGGCATATTTAAGGTTCAGATGCGACTTTAAAGTACATATTTCCAGCCTTCTTTTTTCAAGTTTTTCCTGTGTACATCATATCCGGGCATGAGCTCCTCAACGAGTTTCCAGAACATGGCAGAATGGTTTTTCTCCTTTACGTGGCAGAGCTCATGCACAACCACATATTCAAGCTGTTCGGAAGGAGCCATCATAAGCTGGAAATTAATCCTGAGTACATTGTCTGCAGAACAGCTCCCCCATCGCTTCTTCTGGTACTTTACCTTAACAGTCGGAGGGTCTATTTTCAGTTTTTCCGAGTAAGCTTTCAGGAGCCTGTCAACATCAGATTGGGCGCAGTCCTGGTAAAAATTCCAGACCGCCTTTTTTACAAGTAACGACCTCAATTCCTCAGGAACAGCTTCAGGAATAAGGACAATAAGTTCGGCCTCATTGAGGGAAGCAAGGGGTTTTTTGATTCCGGTCCCGGGCAGGATTTTCAGGGGATATTCTCTCCCCAGATAGAGATATTTCTCACCGTCAGTATACTGCTTCTCCTGGCCTGGTAGCCTGTTTACCTCAAACCAGTCGAGCTTTTCCTGGACCCAGCCAGCCTTTTTCTTTACCATCTCCCTGATAGCCTCACGGCTTAGCCCATATGGAGCTCGGAACTCCACTTTGAGGTCAGGGCGGACTACGATCGCGGCTTTTCTCCTCCTTTTGCTGTATACGATTTCGTAGTCTAGTGCTCTGCCGCAAGCCTTGATGCTATCGTTTTTTCTCATAACTGTTCCCTCACTGAGTCCTGAAATTTGTTCAATTCTACATCTAGCTTTGCCTTTAAACCTGCTTTTACCTTAAGAATTTTACAGTTCCAGGTGAAATAGGCCGTTTATCTTTAAGTGGTTGACCTTTTGTGTCTGCGCCTTGTGAGTTTCTCTTTCAGAGTTTCACTTCCCGAGTTTCGCTTCCCGAGTTTCGCTTCGGGAGCACGAGGTCCTTTTCGCTACGCTTCGCTACGCTTCGCTTCGCTCAAGAGGACTAAATTATGGACAAGTAACGTTACTTTCCTCTTCGCTCAGCAAGACTAAATTATCTAAATTATGGATCTGCTTGACCAGTACAACCTTATTCGTTATATTGTACCGTTTTGTCCCGCTCAACGCAGGAGGGCGATCTTTCCCAAAAACTGAAAGAAAAATAAGATTTTCCGTTAGGCAAAGGCACTTATCTATCAAATTTGGTTTTTTTCTATAGCCAGAAAGAAAGCGGAAGGATCATTTGAGGCTCAGTATCAGTTCAGGCATAAGCAATATCCGTATCATATGCCCGTGTATAGTGCTCAAAGGTAAGAAGGGTGAGGGTATTGTTCGCTTTATCAAAGGTGTAAATTAGCACGAAGGGGCCTATATGAATTCTCCATTTCCCCTCAAACTCAGCTCCAAGGGGATAACCCATCTCAGGCCTGTAAGCCAGAAGGCGGAGGCGTGCCTTCACATAATCATATGCCGACCTGTCGAAGCCGTACAGTTTTTTCAGGTTTTTGCGGACTGAGGGGTGAACTGCTACTCTGTATGTCATTGTTCTACCTTTTCAAGAAATTCTTCGATTTCAAATGCAGGCAAATGGCACCGTAAACAGTCCTTTTCCGCTTTTCGGATTTTAAAGGAAAAGGATGGCTGAAAAGTAGCTTCTGGAGGGTAGCTGATTTCATTGAATCTTTTTTCAAGTTCCTTTAAATGATTAAAGATTTCTGCAAATGTCATATCCGACAACTCAATCATTTTATAAGAGCTTCTAAAGGCCTTATTCAGGCTCAAAAATACTTTTTAAGGTTTTTCTGAACAGACGCTTAAAGAATAGATAAAATATGGTCAATTATATAAATCTTGGGCATTAAATATGGATAAAATCCTGACTGAAATATAAATTGAAAACTGCTTATGCTAAAGCTCCGGAAGCAGTTTCTAAAGTCGGAAATGCCCTAATTTTTTGACCAACTATTATATAATTTTGGGCATTATTCATATTCGGCAAATTAAATCTCATGAGAAATTTCATGAACTCAACAATGAACTATTTCATGAACCCCATTCACGAAAAAAGAAACAGGAGATCTTAAAATGCAGTACAGCATGGGAATTGACGCAGGAGGGACGTACACCGATTCGATCATCATCCGGGATTCCGATGGCAAGGTGATGGACTCGAACAAGGCACTTACGACCTATCCGGACCTTCTTGCAGGAATTAAAAATTCCATTGACGGGCTGGATGAAAAATACTTAAAGGAAGTAAAAATGGTATCAGTTTCGACAACTCTTGCTACAAACACGATTCTTGAAAAAAATGGCTATCCTGTAGGTTTGATTCTTGTCGGGGACTACGAAGTCCCGGAAAAAATGAATGCTGAGTTTTATACCGTGGTAAAAGGAGGGCACGACCACCACGGAGCTGAACTGGCTCCCCTTGATATGGAAGCAGTTGAGGCTTTTGTCAAGAAGGTAAAGGATAGGGTCTCGGCTTTTGCAGTCTCTTCATACTTCAGTATCCGGAACCCTGCGCATGAGCTGGCAATCAAAACCCATATTCAGGAACTTACGGGCTTTCCTGTTGTCTGCGGACACGAGCTTTCCCTTGATCTCGGAGCGTATGAAAGAGGGGTTACAGCCTACTTAAACGCCCAGCTCATCCCTATTGCAAGCCAGTTTATCCTTTCGATCCGGGAAGAGATCAAACGCAGGGGAATGGACGCAAGACTGCTCATGCTCAAATGCGACGGGTCAGTAGTGGGCATCGACGAAGCCCTTGAAAAACCCATAGAATCGATTTTTTCAGGCCCTGCTGCAAGCCTTGTAGGGGCATCCCACCTTTCGGGGCTTGAGACCTGTGCAGTCATAGATGTGGGCGGGACAAGTACGGATGTTTCCATGCTTGAAAACGGGCTCCCCGAACTCTGCCCTGAAGGAGCTGTGGTCGGGGGCTGGCAGACCAAGGTCAAGGCTATCCGTATGGAGACCTCGGCAATGGGAGGAGACAGCCACGTCTGGGTTAAAAATATGAAAATCAACATAGGACCCCGCCGGGTTATCCCTCTCTGTGTTGCGGCTGTCAAATATCCCGGCTTTCTCGAAGTCCTGAGAAAAGGAAGAATCCCGGGGACCATGCACCTTGAAGAGAACGTTCAGCCCACGAAGTTCTTCATAAGGACAGGGGCAGAGGCATCGAAACTTGGGAGTTATGAGCAGGAACTCTTTGACAGGATAGGAGATACCCCAACTTCCCTGAACGACATCTTCTGGGAGACTCAGAAAACCCTGTCCACCGGACTGCTCGATTCCCTGATCAGAAAACGCCTGATCCAGGCAATTGGCTTTACCCCTACCGACGCCCTGCATGTGCTCGGGGAATACCGGGGCTGGGATGTGGAAGCCTCGGTTGCCGGGGCAAAACTTCTCGAACGCTATACGCAGACAGACTACATTGAACTCTGCAAGCGCATAAAAAGGGACGTTGCAAAGAACATGGCAGTAAACCTTATGTCCTTTGTCTTAAGAGACGTTCCTTCATCCGAAATTGAAAAAATTATCCTGTCCGAAAGGTTTGCGCAGTTCAGGATGAAAATCCCTGTCGTGCTGATCGGAGGCCCCGTAGTCGCCTATACCGAAGAACTGAAACAGATTCTTGATGCCGACATTATAGTCCCCAATTACTCGGAAGTAGGAAATGCTGTAGGGGCTGTTGTAGGAAAGGGCATAAAAAGAATTGAAATCCTTATCAAGAGCACCTATTCAAAAGACAGGAAAAGGCTTGTCCTTCTCTTTTCGCCCCGCGGCAGGGAAACCTTCGGGAGCTATCCGGAAGCCCTGACACATGCCGAAGCCCTCGGAAGACAACTTGTGATGGAGTATATGACCGGGGCCGGCCTTGACAGGGGACAGGTCCAGATTGAGATGAGCAGAAAAGATATTTCCCTGAGTGAGGCAGGCGCAATACCCATAGAATCAAAACTCATTTTTGTCGGAATCGGGATTCCGAAAGTCTGAGTTCCGGGACCTCCGGAACATTTATATTTTCCCTCAATAATGCAGATATTGTAATTCGGATTATAGGGATTCAGAGCTAAAAATTAAAAGTAAGGCAAACAGAAACTTTGAACTGGGATTGTTCTTAAACTCAATGTTTGCTTTTGAACCCAAAATCTGTTTCTTAACAATCCGATTGCTCCACGGTTCCTGATTTCCAATTCTAAAAAATGGACTTCATGGAAAAATGGCTTAAAATGATTTTAGAGAATACATCATAAACGGGATCACCAAATGGCACCTTATGGGTGATCCGGAAATAATAAATGTATATGGAGTTAAAAAAATGGCATACAGTCTGGGCATCGATGCCGGCGGGACATACACCGATTCCATTTTGATCAGGAACTCGGATGGAAAAGTTGTATGTTCAAATAAGGCACTTACAACATATCCCGACCTCCTTGAAGGAATAACGAATTCTATTGACGGGCTTGACCCGGAAAAGTTGAAACTTGTGACTATGGTTTCGGTTTCCACAACCCTTGCAACCAACACTATCCTGGAAAAGACAGGATCCCCGGTAGGGCTTATTCTTGTAGGAAACTATGAAATCCCTGCGGATTCGGAGATTGAAAACTGCATAATGGTGCAGGGAGGACACGACAGCCACGGAGAGGAGGCCGCAGTCCTCGACCTTTCCGCAGTTGAAAACTTTGTACTGAGGCTGAAGGACAGGGTTTCGGCTTTTGCAGTTTCTTCATATTTCAGCGTCCGCAACCCCGAGCATGAACTGCGCGTAAAAGCCCTTATCCGGGAACTCACCGGGCTTCCTGTTGTTTGCGGCCATGAACTTGCCCAGGCCCTGGGAGCCTATGAAAGGGGGGTTACGGCTTACCTGAATGCTCAGCTCCTGCCGGTAGCAGAGGGTTTCCTGAAGACCGTTGTAAGCGAAATCGAAAGGAGGGGGCTTGAATCCAGAATTGCAATGCTCCGCTGTGACGGGTCGGTCGTAAGCATGCAGGAAGCCATGAGAAAGCCCATAGAATCGGTCTTTTCGGGCCCTGCTGCAAGCCTTCTTGGGGCTTCCTACCTCTCGGGCCATGAGACCTGTACTGTTATCGATGTGGGGGGGACGAGCACGGATGTTTCGCTTATCCATAAAGGGCTGCCTTACCTCAGTGAAAACGGAGCTGTTGTAGGAGGCTGGCAGACAAAGGTAAGGGCACTCAGGATGGAGACCTCGGCAATGGGTGGGGACAGCCATATCTGGGTCCAGGGCAGCAGGACAAATATCGGGCCACGCCGGGTTATTCCGCTCTGCAGGGCTGCTGTCCTCTACCCTTCGTTCATGAATACCCTGAAAAAACGCTGGATTCCGGACCGGCTAAAATTGAACGAGCATATCCAGGCAACAAAATTCTTCGTAAGGACAAAACAGAAGGCTTCAAACCTGATCAAGGAAGAAGAGGAGCTTCTTGCCCATATAGGAAACGAACCGCTCTCCCTTAAAGACATCTACTGGGACAGAAACGTCCTCCCCTCAAAAAAAGTAATGGACTCCCTGATCCAGAAGAGGCTTGTCCAGGTTATTGGCTTTACCCCTACCGACGCCCTGCATGTCCTTGGGGAATACACCGAGTGGGATTCCGAAGCCTCGGAAATAGGGGCTACGTTGCTTGCAAACTTCATCGGGACCGGGAAGCAGGAGTTCTGTTCAGATGTGAAGCGGCTTTTTGCCCGGAATATGGCAAAAGACCTCCTTGCCTTCCTCATGGAAGGAGTTGACAGAAACGAAATTGAGAAAATGCTTGAAGGCAGCTTTTTCTCCCGCTTTAAAGTCGATATTCCGGTAGTCCTTCTGGGGGGCCCTGTCAGAGCTTATGTGGATGACCTGAAAAGACTTATCGAGGCAGAAATAATTGTTCCGGAATACTCCGATGTAGGAAATGCCGTGGGGGCTCTTGTGGGAAAAGGGACAAAACGCGTCGAAATAACAGTCCGCACAATTTACAGTGAATCAAAGTATGATCTGAAGACAAAAGGGGTTTTTGTCTACACTCCTGCAGGAAGGAGGCACTTTATAGTCCGGAGTGAAGCGCTCGAGTTTGCGGAGAGCTTCGGAAGAGAGCTCATCCTTAATTACATGGCCGAGTCAGGGCTTTCCCCGGAGCAGGTTACGATCAATGTGAAAAGAAAGGATATAATAGTTCATACGGGCGATATTCCTCTTGAGACCAGGTTTATCTTTGAAGGGATCTCAAACTCGGATGTGTACGAGAAAGCGGTTTCCGGAAATAAAGAATTTTCTAAATGTTCTGAGGAAACAGGGGAACAGACAGAATCCCTGGGCTGCAACTCTCAAGAAGAGACTTCCATAGCTGAAAATTGGGAGTGAAAAAGGGTAAAGTTCTTAACTCTCCTGTACATTTGGAACATGAAATATTGCTAATAAACCCGGAGTTCGTTCGAGAAGTCCACTTGATACTGTAGAAAAGTTTTAAATTATTGAAAATGATCTATGTGTTTATTGGTTGCCCAGACAATGGAAAATCGCACAGCAGATGTATGAACTACAGACACTTAAAGGAGTTAACATGATCCCAAGAAAAGCATTTTTGACAAAAGGTACCGGGGTCCATAAGGACAGATTAGCTTCCTTTGAACTTGCACTGAGGGATGCAAAAATAGAGAAATACAACCTTGTGAGCGTATCAAGTATTCTGCCTCCCAACTGCAAACTCGTACCTAAAGAAGAAGGTCTCTCTGAATTGAAGCCTGGCGCCATTGTCCACTGTGTTCTCGCAAGAAACGACACTAACGAGCCTCACCGCCTGATGGCATCAGCCATAGGAACTGCTGTACCTGTGAACGAGGATAACTACGGCTATATTTCCGAACACCACTCGTTTGGGGAAGAAGAAATAATTGCCGGGGAATATGCCGAAGACCTGGCTGCAACAATGCTTGCAACAACCCTCGGAATTGAATTCGATGCGGAAATGGCCTGGCATGAGCGCGAACAGGTGTATAAGGCAAGCGGACACATTTTTGACAGCTTCCACATTTGCCAGACTGCAAAAGGCGACAAAGACGGAAAATGGACCACAGTTGTTGCTGCCATGGTCTTTGTTACGAGTAAATGTTAAGGGGCTAACCCCCTTATCCTCATACTCCCGCCTTTCAACAGCGGTTTTTTCATTTTCTATTTTTTTACTACCCTACAAATAGTATAACCTTCCATTGAGTCGACTACTCCTCAGCCAGAGACTCAGGGATTTTTCTAACACTCTGGTGACCAGATACCGGATGGATGCTGGCTAATCAGATACGAAAATAATTCAAAAAATAATTCAAAAAATAATCCAAAAAATGATCCCAAAAATAATCCAAAAAATAATCCAAAAAATAATCCAAAAAGAAAATTCACGGAAGTTCCGGGATTAAAAGAGAATCGGTGAAGAATCCGAAGACATGGCTTTAATATATTGTTCCTTTGCTTCATCAAAGCGCTCAAGCTTGAAGAGGAACATGCTGTAATTGTAGCGGGTGTTAATGTCTTCTGGATCCAGTTCCAGGGCTTCATGGTACATGGCTTCAGCCTGCCGGAACATCCCCAGCCGTTTCAACAGATTGCCGTAGTTGCAGAGCGTAGGGACGTGGCATGGGTCTATTTCAAGAGTCTTTTTGTACTGGATTTCAGCTTCGTGATACCGCCCAAGCTCAAAAAGGAGCTGCCCGTAATTAGCTCTGGTATCCGCATCCCCGGGTTTCAGCCTGAGGATAAGTCTGTAATGCATTGCCGCCTCCTCAGTCCGGCCGGATTCCGAGAGCAGGTTGCCGTAGTTGCATAGAGCACTTATGTGGCCAGGGCTTACCTTCAAAACCTCTTTATAATGAGCTTCGGCTTCCTCAAGCTTTCCTTCCTCCTTAAGGAAATTGGCATAATTATAGTTGGCTGACACGTGTTCTGGCACCTGTTCAAGCACCAGTATGAAATGTTCTTCGGCCTCCTCTTTCCGCCCAAGTTCGGCAAGGAGGTTGGCATAGTTGCAGCGGTTGTTTGCATTTCCGGGATCCAGTTCAAGCACTGTCCTGAACTCGCGTTCCGCTTCCTGCAGTTTCCCAAGCTCAAAACAGAGGTTTCCGTAGTTGCAGTGGGTGCTGATATTCCCCGGCTCAAGTTCAAGAGCCTGCCTGTACCGGCTTTCTGCTTCAACTTTCCTCCCAAGCTCGGCAAGGACAATTCCCTGGTTGCAGAGGGAGTTGACATGTCTGGGATCAAGCTTCAGGGCTTCATCGAATTCCTGAAGAGCGGTTTCCTTCCTCCCCATGAAATAAGCAAGAACTCCTGAAAGGAAATAAGCCTCGATTTGCTGTCCACCTTCTCCCATGAGGGCGCAGGCTTTCATGAACACGTATTCTTCCCTGAACATCCCCTTTGAGTCGCATATCTTTGCGATGTTAAGGAGAAAGTCAGGAGAAATTCCGTTTTTTCTTGAAAACTGGATTGCAAACTCAACCCCTGTGTCGGTTTCGTCCTCATTTTTCCTGACCGATTCCACAACACCAAAAATAAGTTTATTGATCATGTCCAGGTCCATAAAAATCAATTCCCTCAAAACAATTCCCTGAGAAAAAGCCTCAGCTTCCTCCTTATTTATCCACTGTTTTCAGCCGATAAATATTTTATTATATAACCCGGACTCAAAGAAAGAGTTTCAAAAAAGTTGTCCCGCCCGAGTTTCGCTTCGGGAGCACGAGGTCCGTTTCACTCGCTTCGCTCGCTCAAGCGGACTACTTGATGGTTTTTACAGTTCGTTTGCTCAAGCGGACTAATTATGGGTTTTTACAGTTGGTTTCGCCCAAGAGGTCTAAATTACGATTTTTCTACCCATACAAGTTACTCGCTTTATTGTGTCGTTTTTACCACGCTCGACGAAGGAGAGCGGCTTTCCAAAAAAGACAGAAAAGAAGAGAAGAAGAAAGAGAAGAAGACAGAAAAAGAAGCCTCAAAGTTAAAACTGCTGGGGATATTTGTGAGTTAAAAAGAAACAAAAAAGTTAGCGCTATAAATTTCACTACTATTTCTCTTTCATTTCTGCGTTTTCTGCGTTTTTCTGCCTTATTTGCAGAGCCGCCAGACAGGCTGGCGGAGGCGCTTATAATTATCTGTGAATTTTAATGAGTTTCTCCGTGTCAAAATATGAATTCGCACGTTCCTTTTTTGCGTTGCAGACGAGACAGGTTCGGCCTGAAAGGAATAAAATCAAAAAAACAAAAGATCCCTGTTTCGTATATCCGGATAATTTCAATCGGTTAATATGGGGTCATAAAAAGATTAAAGAGACAGTTAAATAAGAAAAAGCTGTTTAAAAAAACAATGGGGAAATTTAGAGCTTCCCCGGTCTCAGGGGCATGTAAGGCTGGAAAAACCTTGCCCATATGTCCCGGAAATACTTTTCTGAAGCCCCTAAGCGGATGGGGGCAGTATACCCGATAAGTGCGGCACCCGCAAGGATGAAGATGCAGCCTTCGATAGTTTTTGGCTGCACGGGCTCTCCAAGGAGCAGGCAGCAGAAACCGATGCTGCTTACCGGTTCAAGCAGAGAGAGTACGGCTGCGGTTTGTGCCTTTATCCGTGCTACACCTCTCAGGTACAGAAGGGAAGCAAGCGCCGTAGCTATGACCCCCAGAGGTATTAACAGCTTCAGGTTTTCGAACAGGACCGGGAGCGATACCGTGGTCCCGAAAGGCAGGAGCAGGACGAGGCTGACTGCTGTTGACCAGTACATCTGCTCGACCGCCGAATAAGTGCCCTTAAGGTAGTTCATGGTCATGATCGAACAGCCATAAGAAAGTCCGGAAAGCAGCCCGAAAAGGACTCCTGTGAGGTAACTCCCATTTTCGGAGCCCTGGCTCCCGTAAATGTTTGAAGGATTGACGGCAAGCAGTATGCCCGAGATCGACAGGGTAAGTGCAAGCATATCCCGATGCGTTACGTGCTCTTTCAGGAGTAAAGGAGAGAGCAGGGTGACATAAATAGGGGCTGTGTACAGTAGAAGTACAGCTGCAGGAATGCCGGAATATTTGATTGATGTAAAGTACGTAAACATCGTTATTGTGTTAAGAACTCCAAGCAAAAGCATATAGAATTTCTTCTGCTTCAGTTCAATTTTTTTGATCCCCCCGGATAGAACAAGATAGCCAAAAATTATTGTAAAACCGAAAAACAGCCGGTAAAAGAGGATAGAACCAGCTTCCATATCTCTTATTTCTTTTACGAATATGCCTATCATCCCAAAGAGGATGCAGGACGTGATAACTGAGGTAAATGGTTTGTTATTTTCTTTAACTGTAAGGGGCATAAGTGCAAGAGAGATATTGTAACCTGAATATATAACTATTTGAAAATAATTAATTATGACAAATTATTAAAAGTTGTATAGTCAAAAAAGATTGGAGAAATCTACAGGATATTCTGTAAAGAAACATAAAATCAAAATTGAGAACAAAAGTAAAAAGAAGAGATTTATATTGAAAAAGTAATGAACTTAAATTGAAGAGAAAAGGAGTGAAACTAAAAAGAAAAGGTTATTTATGAAATATTAAATAAATTAATCCTTTCCTTTCCTTACTCTACAAAATAAATCATTTCATTGGGCGTGCGGGTAAGTTCGTTACTTTCTATCCCTGACCGAATAAGTTTCTCTATCCTGTCCCAGGTGTTTTTGCGGGTAGTTTTAATGCCCAGGACCCTTGATGTCTGGATAATCAGGTCTTCCAGAGGGGTTGAATACTGGTTGTTAAGGACAAAACGGACAGCTTCTTTTATCTCCTCATCGCAGATCCATTCGATCTTCGCATACGCATCAGCATCCCGCCTGCGCAGGAGATCTGCAGGTTCCGAAAGCGGCCAGTAGAACTCGCCTCTTGACAGGATTTTTCCCGAACTTTCAGCCGCTGCCAGGGAGTCAGAGATTCTGTGCTTGATTTTGCCGAGCATGCGGGGAATTCCCGTATGGACCTTTATCCTCTGGATTATTTCCTCTGCATGAACAGGCCCTTCGAATTCTACAATTCTTACAATGGCTTCTTCGAGTTGCTCATCAGAAATTTCAGAAAGGTCTGCTGACTCCGGAAGGCCGGAGGAGGGGCAGATTTTGTAGGAAGGCACGAGAGCCTCAAGAGAATTCCCTTTCTCGGGCAGCTTTTCAGCTTCGGCTTTCATATTCTCGGGAGTGGAAACTTCGAGAATTCCGAAATCTTCAGTCTCGAGCCCTGATCCGGGATTTAATTCGGGTTCGCCTTCGGGATCGAATTCGGATTCGCCTTCAGGCTCGGATTCGGGTTCGACCTCGAGATCGCTACCTGAAAGAGTTTCATATTTAATTTCAGGTTTGACTTCAAATTTAGACTCAAGTTCAGATTCAGCCTCTTCTTCAGGCTCAATAACGAATTCCGATTCAAAAACACGTTCTTGAACATGTTTAAGATCTGAATCAGTGCTGAATTTTACCTCTGGTCTGGTATCAGATCCGGTTCTGGATGTAGATACTGCTTCGGGTTCACGTTCGATCTCACGTTCAATTTCACGTTCAATTTCACTTTCTATTTCAGGTTCGGAATCCCATTCCGGGTCAGGATAATCGTCTTCCTCAGGATCTTCAGGTTCAAAGAAGCCGCCTGAGCCGTAGATGTAAGCAAATTCATTAATTTTTCTGCTTTTTCTCTTCTTTTCCGGACCTGCACTGAAATCAATTTCGGGGTAAGCCTGGAAGAAGTTTACTTTCTCAGGCTCAGGTTCAGGGATGGGATCAGTTTCTTCGTCCGTATCCGTATCGTAATCGGAACGTGGATCAACACTGAATTTAAGAAGGTTTGATTTCCTTGACCTTCGGACAGGTCTCTTTCTGGAGTTTTCGTTAGCGAGTGTAGCCAGAGACTTGGCTTTAAATGTCATTTCAGGAATGAAATCCTGGCCTGAATGGGGGAAAAGCCCATCTCCCAGCGCGGAGAAATCATCTGTAAAGGAATCTTCATCTTCGTCTTCAGCCCTCTCTTTGGCTTCCAGTTCCTCTTCAGCTTCCAGTTCCTCGACTTCCAGTTCCTCTTCTGCATCCGGTTCTTCTTCGGCATCTCTTTCTTCAGCTACTCTTTTGATTCCCTCTTTATAAGTCGCTTCAGAGGAAATCGGTGCAGAAGATTTCTTTTCAGGAGCATCCTTTTCAGGAGTATTTTCTAACAGGAACCCTTTTTCAGAGGAATTTTCCGAAAGGAACTCCACTTTACGGGGGGCTTTCGAAGGGGATGCCGTGTCAAAGGTTTTTAGTTCAGGCTCTTCAAAGGCCCTGCCTTCATTAGGGGAAAGCAGGCTTGCAGCAGGAACGGCATTTACCTCTGCAGTTTGGGCTATTTCATAAGCTTTGGCGGATTTTGCCCAGGCAGAAGGTTCGTTTATTATCACAACTTCGGGTTCGGGTTCGGATTTTGCCTGCAATTTTGCCTGTTTAACAGCTGCCTTCACAGTTTCAAGCAGGTTTTCCCTGCACTCTTTTGGGTGGAGGTACCAGTCCGTAGACCAGACCCTGTAGATTTTCCAGCCGAGCCCTTCGAGGATCTGCTGGCGCAGGCGGTCGCGGTCCCTTGCAACAGGAGAGGAATGGTAGCTTGCCCCATCGCACTCGATCCCGAGCACATACCTGCCCGGATGGCGGGGGTCAGGGACTGCAAGGTCAAGCCTGTAGCCGGCACATCCTATCTGCCTGTGTACCTCACATCCGTTTTCAGTCAGGAACTCGGAGACTGCCTCTTCGAAAGGAGACTCAAGCTCCTGCCTCCCGCATGACGGGGCCGGAAGCATACCGCTCTCGGCAAACTCAAGGAAGACTTTGAGGGCTTTAAGCCCGAAAGAGGTATTTTCGTCAATGGGCAGGTCTCTTGAAGTAAAGTTGGAAAAGACTACGCATTTTTCCCTTGCCCTTGTGATAAGCACATTCAGACGCCTCTCTCCCCCTTCCCTGTTAAGTGGTCCGAAGTTCAGGGAAAGCCGTCTGTTATTATCAAACCCGAAGCCCACACTCAGCAGAATGACGTCCCTTTCGTCTCCCTGAATGGTTTCAAGGTTCTTGACGAAGAAGTGTTCGCCCCTATCGTTCCCGGAGTTGAGGTCTACGCCAGGGTTTGCTTTCAGGAGGGCTTCGACCTCTTCCTGGATAGCCTCCTGCTGTTTAATATTGAAAGTGCCGACCCCGAGGCTTTTTCCGGGATATTTCTGGAAATGCTCGAAAACAGCCCTGGCAACAGCTCTTGCCTCTATCCTGTTGACTCCGCTCTTGCCCCTGTCATAAGCCGCATCCGGGAGGTGAACGAACTTCAGTCCCAGGCTTTCATCTTTCTGCATGGGGGAGGGATAAACATAGAGGCGGTTATCGTAAAACTCCTGGTTTGAAATCGCAATCAGAGACTCATGCCTGCTCCTGTAGTGCCAGCGCAAGGTCTTTACCGGGAAGCTGCGCTTGCAGACGTTCAGGATGCTTTCCATGTCCCCTGCGGAAGTATAGTCGTCAGGCTCGCTTTCAGGGGAATCGACAACCGTATCGAAGAAGTCGGTTGGAGGGAGCTGTTTTGAGTCTCCCATTACCACTACCTGCTTTCCGCGCAGGAGGGCCCCTACAGCATCTTCGGGCCTTACCTGACTTGCCTCGTCGAAGATAATCACATCAAACCTTGTGCTCCGGGGGTCAAGGTACTGGGCGATGGAAAGCGGGCTCATCAGGAAGCAGGGTTTTATTTTCTGCACAAGGCTTCCTGCCTTTTTCATAAGGGTGCGTATGGGCATGTGCCCGCGTTTGCGGTTGAATTCGTTGAGCAGAATTCCGGCTTCGGAAGCTCTTGATGCTCCAGAGGTCAGTTTTGGGGTTTCCTCATAAGCAGAACAGACAATCCTCTTCCTGTTCTCTAGCAGGACTTTCTTGTCGAGCTCGGTGAACTTGCTGATCTTGCCTTCATGGAGTTCCCTGATAAATGCAGAGAGTTCCGGCCTTTCTCTGAAAGCCCGGTGTAGCATGCTTTCGGCATAGTTGCCTTCAAAAGCCGGGATCATATCTTCTGGCTCTATTTTTCCGGCTTCTATGTCCTCAATCATTGGGGAAGCAAGTGTTTCAAGGCTGGCCTGCCTGTATCCCAGGTACTGGCTCCAGAACACGAGGGATGAAGTTTCATCTTTCCATCGGGTTATACGGGACTTCAACTGGCTGAGCTTTACGGATTCCAGATCGTTTCCGAACATTTTCCCGAAATCTGCCCCTATAAGAGGACCGAGTTTTTCGAGGGAGGAAAGGAAAACCTGTTTTGTCTCCAGGACTTCGTTTATGGCAGTTTCAACGGAAACCGCATCAACCCCATTTCCTACCAGCCGAACTGATCTGTCAGTTAGAGTCCCTTCCCTGATAAGTCTGCGGAAGGGAACCAGCCACCTGCAGTGCTCTTCCAGCAGGGCAGGGTCGCTTTCAAAGCCCTTCCAGTAGTCCCCGAAGAACTTTTTGCCAGGCATTTCAGCGTCTTCAAGCTCTTGCCTGTGGACCTTTAACTCGGAAACACATGCAAGGTCGAGCAGGATTTTGCTGTCCTTTGAGGGGGCTCCTGAAAGATAGCAGGCTGAAATCTCCTTTTTCAGTTTCCTGTACCTTGAATTTAATACACTGAACAGCTTACCTGAGACGTCCTTAAACTCCGTGGTATCCAGGTCAAAAACCGCAGGGTGGAAAGTTTTGTCTACAAAGGTTTTCAGTTCTCTGTACTGCCTGACTTTTGAGACCAGGGCTTCGGCTTCGGAGCTTGAAGTCTCGGAGTCCCAGGCAGGGTTCTGGAGCAGTTTTTCAGGCAGGGGTTTTGATTTCCCTATAATTTTTGCAGCTTCGCTTATGCCTGCAATATCTTTAAGTGTCTGAGGCTTTGCGGTTGCAGAGAGGTCATTAAGGGTTTTTGTTGCCTTTTCAAGGTTTTCAAAAGCAAAAGCACATTCATCCGCAACAGCCCCGATGTCCCCCAGGTCAGAAGGCAGTACAAGCCCGGGTTCGCAGCCGTACCAGGGATTTTTCCTGACTGGTCCGAGAGCAGGAAGTACCTGCCCCATTTTTTCAAGAATAGACTCGGCTTCCATCCAGGCCCTGGGTTCCCAGGTATCAGGGTCCTGAAACTTAAAGTGGGGCATTTTCAGGCCCTTTGATTCAAAGTAAATCCGGGTCTTTTCTTTTACCCCGTAAAGGGCATAGAGGCTTGGATAAATCTTTCCTGCAGGTTCCCGGAGGGTCTCTGCATACCCGTTGAGTTCCTGTTTAAGCTTTTCAAGTTCGTTCAGGTCCCTCTCGGCGCTGATGGCAGGAGGTGCAGCCCGGTTAAGGGCTTTTTCCAGCTCTTCAAGCACGGCTTTTTTCCTGGTCTGGTGGCTGTGCACCTCAAGGCAGAGCTCCCCCAACCCCGCATTATCAAGCCTGCTTTTTACAACCTGCAGGGCAGCCATTTTTTCACTCACAAAGAGTACGCTTTTGCCCTGGGCGAGCAGTTCTGCAATTGTGTTTGCAATGGTCTGGGACTTGCCTGTACCCGGAGGCCCTTCCACAACAAGGTCTTTTCCGGCTTTCACATCCTCAATAACCGCAATCTGTGAGGAATCGGCATCCATTATATGGTAGGTATCTTTTGCCGAAAGCTTCAGGTCGACTTCCTCTTCCCGAAAGCCCTGGACCTCGCACTCCGGTTCTTCGGGGTTGAAGACCTTCTGGATCAGGGGGTGCTCGGCAGGGGACATGTCTTCAGGCCAGGTTGCATGGTCCAGGTCCTTGTACATGACAAATTTTCTGAAGTTGAAAAGGTCAAGGCAGACTTCAGGAATTATCTTCCATTCCGTTTTTTCGCGGATTGCCCCGAGCACTGTCCTGAAATATTCCTGAATCCCGGAAGCGTCTTCAGGCATTTCAAACTCGGGGATCTCTATCCCGAACTCTTTCATCTTCGCCTGCAGGGTAATGGAAGTGAAAATCTCGTCCCCGGTCCACTGGATGCTGAAATTTCTGCCTTTTCCCATCCTTTTGAGTTCGACAGGGACGAGAACGAGGGGAGCCCTCGGGTTCTTTACTGAAGATTTAATCTCACTCCACTGCAGAAAACCCATTGCAAGATAGAGAACAGGATAACCCTGCTCTTCAAAAATAGAATTTGCCTGGTTGTAGACGTAGAACAGCTTCCTGTCAAGGGTCTCGCTGTCATCCGGAGTGTCAAGAAACGGCTCGAAACGGGAGTTATGGGGTTTACTTTTCTCTTCAGAAACAAGGATTCTTCCTATCGTTTTCAGAAGCCTGCTTTCATTTTCTGCAGTATCGTCTTCCCCTTCCTCCCCGTTTTCACTTTTTCTTCCTCTTTTGGGCCTGGTCTTTGATGCCCGGAACTTCATTGATTTTTCCTGAAGAACAAAAAGATCATAGACCTCTTCCGGGGTTCTGCCCGTAATTGAGATTGTCCGTCTCGGGGAAGGGCGATAATTGAGAAGGTTATTTCGAAGGGATAGATCAAGCAAGTTTTGTCTTAATGATTCCAGTTCCTTTACTATGTCTACCATAAAATACCAGGCCCTTTTCAAATAATCGATAAAATATATTTAAGATACAGATAAGAATACAGGATGATTGTTAATAAATTTTGTTGATGTCTTGCCGAAAAACAAAACTTCAAACCGCGAATTAGTTCTGCTGAAAGGAGAACGAACTCCTCTGAAAGTCCCACCATGTTCTGAAATAATTTGATTCCTTAAATAGGTAACTGTAGAATATTGGTGTAAGAGTATAAAACGCTTTACCAGATGTTTTACTATGATTTACTGTTGATTTACTGAATGTTGTACCGGAAAAACCTCATTCTGAATGTGGTTCCTTAACTAAACTTCAAACAAGTTCAACAAAATAATTTGCAAGCAGCAATTAACATCTCTTTTGAAATAGTTTCCACCATATCTTTTGATATTGTTTAACAAACTTATGTTGTCCCTGACTTTACAAAGTTTATTCTGCTTTTACTTTCAATGTTTCATCTTTTTTAAGAAAGGATTGTGTAAGTGGTTGTATATTATCTCTTTGAAAAATACATATGCACATAAGGGAATACATCTGAAATTATTTACTTGATATTAGAATTTGTTGGTAGCCCTTGACTGATCGGTTCTACACATCTGGAATCCAAAGACAGAATTTTTCGGGATTCTACCTGCCACACAGGACTGCACCAGACCCGCCAGTCATTAAAGAAAAACAATAAGCTAATCGCTACTGCTATCCAGAGTCTGAATATTATGGAGAAATATTCACTCCAAATTGAGAAATGCTTCTTTTAACCTCGGAAAAAGCTCTTCAATAAGTTTTCAGGTAAATCCTCCCCCCCAGCCTGTCTGACGGCTCACCGAAAAAGAGTGAGTATCGGTTTTTCTAGCTCTTTTAATCCTTTTTTAATGTCGTTTTACTTGCTGGCTTTTCTTTTTCGTTCTTCTTTTCTTTTTTTCAAGATAGCTCTCCTGCGTCTCTTTATTTTACCTTGTTTTTAAGTTAGTCCTCTTAAGCGAAGCTCACTTTACAACCCGGAATAGCCCTCTTGAGCGAAGCTCACTTCTTGACACATAAATAGTCTGCTTGAGCGAAGCGAAACAGACCCCGTACTCCCGAGGCGCAATTCGGGCTGTAGAGCCGCAACTCTGCCGGGCCAGAAATCAGGGAAGTTTCTTATCCGAGGCGGAAGATGGAAAACATGAATCCGCAGTAGAGCAGGAAAAGGATAACCCCTTCAGACCTTTTTATCCTCCAGCCTGTACGGATAAAGAGGAGGAGCAGGAGACTTATAAACAGCATAAAGGGAGTTATATAATAGACACTGATTTTGGTCACTGTGAGGGGATTGATAAGCCCGGAACAGCCCAGAATCAAAAGCGTATTGGTAATATTTGACCCTATAACGTTTCCAAGGGCTATGCTGGCATAGCCGCTTCGGGCTGCAGAAACCGTTACCATCAGTTCGGGGAGAGAGGTTCCGATTGCAACAAGGCTTACGCCGATAATGGTTTCCGGGATCTCCAGAAGCAGGGCAAAAAATATTGACTGCTCTACGAAGTACTTTGCTCCAACTACTATAGCAATTCCGCTTACAAGTAGTTTGATAAGCTCTATTAAAAGGCTGCTTTCAGAAGGATTTATTATTTCTTTTTCAATCTCTTTTTCAATTTCTTTTTCGATTTCAATTTCAGTTTCATTTTCGTTTCCAATCTCGGTTTTGTTTTCGATTATAATTTCAGTTTTTGTTTCGGCTTCAATCTCAGTTTTTGTTTCGGCTTCAATCTCAGTGTCTGTTTTGTTCCCTGCCCCAATATCTCCTTCTGTTTCGTCTTTTCTTTCGGTGTCTTCAGAAAGCTCTTTTACGGCTTTTTCTGCTCTTTTTACTTCTATTCGCCCTCGAATTCCGGTTTCAATTCTCGCTTTTAAATCGAAGATGTACTCGAACTTAAAAAAATAGTTCATAAAGTCCCGGAAGTATATGTCTTCTTCGTGCTTTTTCACCTTATCAAGCAGGAACAGAAGATAGACAAAATAGAATAAAAGAAAAATTAAGGCTTCAAGTCTTGAAATTCTGAAGTCCAGAATAAAAAGTAAAAAAAGAAAGGCGGAAAACAACATTATATACCCGTCTCTTCGAAGCATCAGCTCTTCAGTCCTCACATTGGACAGAAGAGCAGCGGTACTGACGATCAGTCCTATGTTTGCGATGTTTGACCCGAGTACATCGCCTATGACTATTCCGCTTGCGTGTTCGAAGGACGCCGTAAGGGAGGAGGCAAGCTCAGGTACAGATGTCCCGATGGATACCAGGGTCAGCCCGATTATAAACTCCGAGATCCCAAACCTCTCCGCAATCCAGGACGAGGACATTACAAAAAGGTCTGCCCCTTTTACAAGCAGTAGCAGTCCGCCTACTAAAATAAGGACGTCAACTAAGTACACATTGAACTGTGAACTCGAGTTTTATTTAAACATATCCTTCAAGCTGTATCTGATAACGGTAATTTGCCTGATAAAATGATAATTTTACCTGATAAAATGATAATTTTTCCTGATAAAATGATAATTTTACCTGATAAAATGATAATAAATGATTATGTGTGAGAAAAGGGCCAAATCCCCCCGGTTAACAATTTACTGAAATTGGAAACCCCTGCAGGAAACTGCCAATTTTAAAAACAATTTGGAAGTCAATCAGGTAAGCTTTAACTCCATTAGATAGCATTTCTCTTGCTGGCCGCATACGCCTTCGATTTCTTTGATTATTTGAAAATTCATTTTTTCATATAGTTTTATGGCAGGAGTATTGACCACATTGACATACAGGAGAACCGAGGATATTTCATTCAGCTTCATTTCCTTTATGCTGTCCTCCAGCAGCTTTCTGCCATAGCCCATTCCCCTGAATTTTTTGTCAATTGCAATTGAGTAAACTACGGATTTCTTTTTCAGCCCCCGGAACGAAAGTTCTGGTTTCAGGTAGTATATGCAGTAACCTGCAATTTTATCCTGGTTTTTAATTACGTAAAAGATTTTTCTCAGTTTCTTTGAGTATTTCAGAAGCTTCTTCTGGTTCTTACTATCAAAGCTCTCGGCCTGAATTCTGAGAATCTCAGGGAGCATAGTTTCATCTACGAGTACGATATTTTCTTTTTCAATACTTTTCCAGTCCTTCAGAATATAGGCCCCGACAGCGTCCCGCAGCAGTTTCTCAAATCTCGTAAAGGATGCAACTAACCTTGTATAAACTTGTGCAGGGCACATAGAACCACCTTTAAGCGAGAAGCCAATGAAATAATTCTCCGCAAGTTTTGTCGCTACTGCTATCAAAAGAAACTCTTTCCTTTGCTGCAGATCTAAAGTCATAAATCCCAGGCATACTGGACTGTAATCAGCATATTTATTTAAATGTACCCTTCGAGTCCTGAATTTCTCTGAAAAGCGGCTGTAAGGAAGTATGCCTTACATAAGTTATAGTTATGAAGGATTTTGATAAACTCGATTCGGAGGATTTCGATAAACCCTGAAATTTGACCGGTTGCCTATATAAGGAACATAAAAATTACTATTGAAATTGAGGTTTATCGAAATTCTCCTTATTATATAAATGAGCTGTTGTATAAAACATTTTCACTGAAAACAACTTCATCGAGTATTGCTGTAAGAAAAATAGCTGTAAATAACATCTCAGGGAACATTCACAGAAGGAAAAATTCATAGAAATCGAATTAAAAAAGTTTCAGTTCCATTTTGTAGCAGATCTCATTCTCCCCACATACGTTTTCTACTTCTTTGATTATAAAAAAGCCGGTTTTCCTGTATAAATTTATGGCAGGAGTATTGTTCACGTTTACATACAGGATAACTGATAGCACCCCATTCAGCTTCATTTCCCTGATGCTTTCTTCCAGAAGCTTCCTGCCATATCCCTTATTTCTGAATTTACTGTCAATTGCAATCGAGTAAATCACGGATTTTTTCTCAAATCCCCTGGATGAAAAAGCCGGTTTCAGGCTATATATGCAGTAGCCTATTATCTGATCCTGGCTCTTAATAACATAAAAGACGTTTCTGAATTTCTTTGAATATCTTATAATCTCTCCATGTCTTTTATTTTTAAATCCTTCTGCCTGAATTCTAAGGACTTCCGGAAGCACGGTATCGTCAACAGTTTCAATATTTTCCTTCTCGATCTGCTCCCACCCCTTCAAGAGAAAAAACCCTGCCGTATCGCATAGGTTTTTTTTGAGCTCTCTTAGATAGAGGTCCGGCTTTGCGTGGATTTTTCCAAGATACATACATATCCCTTAAGTGTTGGAACTGAAAGAAATAGAGCAACTATTTTTTTCTAAATTCCAGGCGGTTGGATTTCAAGAATTTGTTTTTTTAGTTAGGGTTTACATATAATTTCGAACAAGTCTCTTGCAGAAGTGATCAATAGGCGAGTTCTAAGCCGTCTGCGAAATCAGATCGGTTTTTTCAGTCCTCTTTGTTCATTCTGTCCTCTCTTCAGGCACGGTTGTCAATCTGGAGTGCTTAACTCCTTTCAGGCTGAGAATCTTTTCAGCCAGCTCCACTATTTTTTCCCCGTCCCCTTCGAGGATTATCGCTTCAAAGCAGAGATTTTCCTCCATATGGAAATGGACCGAAGAGGTTATCAGATCCATATATTCATGCTGAATCTCTGCCAGGGTACTTGTTATGCCTTTTTTTGAGCAGTCGTATACCATAGAGATGGTTGCAGCCCTTGTGCCCTTTATCTGCTGCATCCATTCATAGTGCTGGTTATATGTTCTTATGGCATCCCTTATACCTTCAGAACGCGAGGAGTATCCTCTCTCCATAAGGGTTTCATCAAACTTATCCAGAAGATCCCCGGAAAGGGAAATCCCTATTCTCATAAGTTTTTTTTCCATACACCTCTCCTGAAAACGGAGTCCTTTCTTTCAGGTTTTTCTGGCTTCAGTCGTTTGAAGAATGAAATATCAAACAAGTTTGCCAAACCGATAAAATCCACTATATCTCCTGATCCCCATTAAATATTATATTCAAGGTTATATTTAATATTTTATCATATTCAGAGCCATAAACAGTAACACAGAGTAAAGATAATTACGGACTTGAAGTATGTTTGATTCATAGCATGTTTATGGCTGGAATAGCCTAAATCACTCCGGAAACCTGATCTTCAGAAGTCGAACGGTCTCGTCTTATATGTCTGCCGTAATCAGCCGCAAAGGCAAGTCCTCGAGGGGATTAAAAGAACTCAGGTTGAAACCGAAGACTCTACTGACGAAAAGCTGACATGAACAGACCTATCAGAACAGGTTTCTTCCTGCCGGAACCTCTGTCTCTGCCTTACAGAGCTGAGAAAAAGGGCATTTTTGCCTCAGAGGATAGTTTCAAGGCCGAAAATGGAAAGTATTTTTCTTCCTTTTTGCAGGTTGAACCTTTTCCATAAATTGCTCTAAATGGCAGCAGGTGCTGTTTCAGGAGGAATTCTCCTCAATTTAAAATTTTTATAATGACCGGCGAGCTTTAAGGCAACCCTGTTGATTCCCAAAAAGCTTATTAAAGCCAGAGTTCTATAGCGTGAAACGCGTTTACTCTGAAAGATCAGGAATTTAACTGATAAAGGATAATTTCCTTGCTTATCAAGTTCAATTAATTTAATAGAAGAGTTGAGAATTATGGCAATTCAGAAAGGCGATTTCATAAAGTTAAACTACACAGGTAGGTTTGAGGACGGCAGGATTTTCGACACAACAGACGAAGAGCTTGCAAAAAAAGAGGAGATCTTTAACCCCCGCGGCCTTTACGGCGGAGACGTCGTTATTGTCGGGGCAGGGCACACCATTGAGGGCCTTGATGAGGATCTTGAAGGAAAGGAAGCCGGCTACTCCGGTACAGTTACCATTCCTCCGGAAAAGGCATTCGGTCCCAGCAACCCCAAGCTCGTTGAGACCGTTTCCATAACAAAGTTCCAGGACAGAAATGTTCACCCCGGCCTGCCTGTTGAACTGGACGGCAGAAGGGGAGTTGTCGGCAGGGTTATTGGCCGCAGGGTCACTGTAGACTTTAACAGCCCTCTCGCAGGCAAGACCGTCAGCTACGAGTACACCATTGAAAAGCTCCTTGAGGAAGATGCTGAAAAGGTCCAGGGCCTTCTTGCCCTCTATACCGGCATGCGCGACATGGAAGTCGAGATCGCTGACGGTGTTGCAAAGATCAACGTACCCACAGGCCTGACCTTCAACCAGCGCTGGCTCATGGCAAAGAACAGGGTCGCATCCGAACTCTTCAAGTACGCCGGGCTCAAAGAAGTCCAGCTCATCGAAAAGCTCACAGCCGAAGCTGAAGTCCCTGTCCCTGCAGAGCCTGAAGTAGAAGCTGGAGCTGAAGCTGAGGCCGAAGTTACAGAAGAGTCTTCAGAGTCCCAGGAATAATTTAACTGAATTTACAGAAAAGCGAGGAGACCTTTCTCTTCGCAAATTTTATATATAATAATCAGGTTCTCTGTATACGCTTCCCGGCATATCAGGGCGATTTGCCATCCTTCATCCGGAAAGCAAGAAAAAAGTATTAAGTGTATTTCATCAACATGCTGAGGTAGCCCAGCGGACCACGGCGCCGGTCTTGAAAACCGGTAGCGCTACGCGCTACGGGAGTTCGAATCTCCCCCTCAGCGTTCCATCCTTTTGGCTTCAAAAAATGATCTTTTTTGTTCGTTTCTTCATAAACATTTTTTTGAATAGTTGCGGCAATTATGAATTTTTTTATTGACACAAAAATCCTGCAAAATTTCATGAAAGATATATACGAACAAAATATTAAAAAATCCGTATTTTATGAAGAATTTCCTAAAAATTGATAGTAAAATAAGTGGTTTCCTTCCAAAATCCGAACCTTCTATAAGAAAATGTTCGTGTTTTGGTGTATCCTTTAAAATTAGGGGGTAGAGCTACGTTGGTACTACCCATATAGGCAATTGAAATTTACAAAGCTTTAGGTACACTATTCATCATTGCCAAAAAAATTGTTGCCATTAAACAAATAAAACTTATAGAAAGTAAAATGAGTTCCTTTTTACTTTCTTGTATTGATAATGCGGATGGTTCCCCCTTCAAAAATAAGTAAAAAAACAAAGGTATTGAGATTGATGTCGCCCAAAAGAAATATTTAACACTATTATATAACACTATTTTAGTTGCAATTAGCGCAATTGTGAAAATATTCAACCAAATTAGTAAAATATAAGCCTTTATTACCGTTGATTTTGAATTAAACATTCTCTTTGTATCGCCATTTTTTCTGCTTGTTCTTGCTAAAGCACCCAAGTTACAATCCTCAAGATTATCGTTTTGTCTGCTTTTATGTGTTCTAGCATTAGGGCACCAGCCCATCAGTTTCCTTATACTTTTAAAGAATACATTCATCTTCACTTACCCCAGTTTTACTGTCTGAACTCAGGCCTTTTCCCCTAATCCTTTTAATCTTTTAAACAATTCATCAGCAATAATTCTAATTATTTTTCATCTGTCGGAAAGAACATCTGTAAACATACATATGTTGACTATATATTTATCTGTTTTGGAACTTTTTACTAAACTCCCAGTTGACTTAATGGTTCTACAATTGCCATAGTCAATTTCTCATAGAAATCTTTATATTTTCACTTAGTAACACTTAGTTAAATCGATATCTCTTGACCTCGAGAAAAGTGTCTATGTGTTAATCATAGAATTTTCACATTTAATAGCGAGTTTATCGAAGGAATCAAGAAAATTCTGATATGATATGTAACATTTGGGTTTGCACTTGCATAGGCAAAACTTGAATTTTCACCTTTGCAAGAAAGCCTCTTTTCAGGGAATTGTGCAAAAAATATCAAATACCTCTCATTACTTTGATCTGCTTTTTATAACACATATTTGAATATAATTGACTATGTCACTTGTAAAAAATGCGCCTAAAGCAGCGACGACTATTAGTACCTAAAATGGACATTTGATATATTTGAAAACATACTATGTGTAATGGATAACAAAGAGCTTTGCCTGTTAGGGAGAGTCTCACTATGAAGTTAAAGTATACTAAGTTCCAAATTGCTTTGGAAACAGTAGGGCTTCTACTTTTAGTTGGGATGATTGTCTTTGTTTACACTCAGTGGAATCAAGTTCCTCAACAAGTTCCTATGCATTACAATGCAATGGGTGAAATCGATAGCTTGGGAAGTAAATATGGAATCCTTTTTCTACCAGCCATTAGTATTTTGCTCTATGCATTCATAACTGTGGTGTCTTTTTTTCCACAGATTTGGAATGTTCCTGTCCAAATAACAGATGAAAACAAAGAAATAGTGTACCTCAGTACTAAGGATCTACTTATATTCATAAAAGTTGAGATATTGGCGTCGTTTTTTTATGTAAATTATCATACCATAACGGCACAGCCGTTGCAGATTGCTTTTTTACCTGTTTTTATGATAGTCATATTTGGCACAATAATATTCTTCGTTAGACGGATCATTCGATTAGGGAAGAGAAAAAAGCATCAAAGTATGTCCTGAATGTATGTCTTGCATTAATATACTCTAACTTTCAGCCTTTTTGAGATCTTTTCATTTAGTAACACTTATCTAAATCGATATCTGTAGAACCCGAGAAAAGTGCTTATGTTTTTCTTATAGAAATTTTTATATTTGATGATCTACTCATCGGAGTAAACAAGCTTATTCATATATACTTTAGACTGATCATGTTTACAAACGCATAGGGTAAAATCATAAATTCTTGCCATCAGGGACCATCTTTAATTATAAAATTGAGTCTTTGTAAATAGGATTTCTTAAAGAGTAATACATATCTTTTTTTCTAAAATTTGGCAGTATGAACTTATAACTCAGGGTAATTAATTTTTAAAAAGACAAACATCTATTTTTGGACTGTTTGTTTTGGCACAATTACCGCAGGCACAATTACTGCAGTATGAGTGTTCTTGTCGGCAGCTCCACTCCTGAGATCCATGTAGCAGATCTCCTCTCCGGAAGCTGCAGCAAGTTAGAAAATAATAATGGGCCAATCCCAAAGCTCAAAATTTGCTTCTTTGGATCTCGTATTTAAGTGACCAATAAAGCTTCTGATTATGGACGTAATCCTGAACAATTATGATATTGAGATTAAAACTGGGTTTTGGGATGAGCTTATAATATAAATTCCAGCCAGCTTGTTTGGCGATCTTTCATTTATGAATTGGATATTTCTAAGTGCGTAGCCTATTGAAAGTTCATATAGAACCTTACAAAAAGTCACGAACAGGTACTTCAGTCAGATATATCAAAAAAAGTTTTCAGGGTATAGAGTATTATACCCCGGATTCAGTTGCTGATAGTTTTAGTAACTATATGCCTTACTGGAGCAGTACGGTTGCCCCGTCGAAGTTAACATACAGACCGCCAGTAGATGAGACAAGTTCCACAGCAGTAATAGGTTTTCCTGCACCTTCATTTCCATTGTTTGGGTTCCAAATATCTCCAACTTGAGGAACAGAGCTTGTTTCCGTCAGAGGAGTTACAAAACCTTTCAGGTAGAAACCAGTAATTTTATTTTCGTTTTTATTTTCGTTTTTATTTTCGTTTTTATTTTCGTTTTTATTTTCGTTTTTATTTGCGTTATTATTTGCGTTACGCAGCTCACACTGTATGTCACTGTTAATAATTGCATCTTTGTTGTGGTACACGGTATGGGTGATTGTTTTACCCTGCCCGGTTTCGGTAACCCATTCAACTGTCACATTATAGGTCTCTACAGTATTATACGTAAATGTGACAGCCTCTGCATTTTTCTGAAGCTCTGCATTGTCCCAACCGAAAGCCGTCTGAATATCACCTTTGCCGACAAAACCAGTTCCGGTTACGGGATCAAACGTTACTGATGCCATTGCTGGAATTGTCGTTGCAATCACAAGTGCTGCACCCAGGAGAGCCCACAGGCTAAATCTCCCCATTATTTTCCTAGATTTGTACTCTACCATAAACTACTCCCCACTTATTTTTACTTATTCCTTTTTGGAGCAAATCTTCCCGAAACTCTCTTAGAGAGAATAATTGGAATATATGACTGTGAATTTTGGAATACGAATATATCCTGATATCTTCTCCGATTCAATGGATAGTTTATTAGACTAATCATTAAATCTTCACAATTATATTCGCTTAGTAAACTATTATGATACACATTCTATATAAAACTAATCTGTGTTTTTTTATTCATTAGTATATATTTTTTTATGTAATGCCTTTGTTTTAATTAATTAATGGCTTTGTATGCGATTTAGAAACAGGAGCATTTGCGGGAAAAACAGATTAATAGGACATGATACTCCTTTCTCGAGGCAAAACTATTGATTAGATCTGAAACATGGAGCTATAAAATATATAGTCAAAAAATTTTAACTAAAAAATGAGAAAACATATTTATTTTTATTAACAATTTATTTTTGTGAGGCGGTCTTCCTGGATTTTTTTCCATCTGATCTCTTTACTGATTCATGTACTGTGTATTGTTTTCATCAAAAGGTGCATGCGGACCGAATAACTCCATCAAGCATTCCCCCTCAGCGTAAATCCTTAAGTTCAAAGCTAAACAAAATCCATTTTTAAAAAAGTCAAATTACTAAATACTCTTTTTATGGTGAGGCACAAGTTGCTCCAACAATCATTTCACTCTTTTTCACACAACTTCTCCGGCTCTTCAGGGTCCACAAAATAAAACCTCTTCCTGTCCGGACAGTACAATTCAAGCTCAGGCTGAGTTTTCTCAATAGGCCCTCTACAGCAAGCCCCTGTTGCCCCGTAATTCTTCTTCAGATCCGGCCAGGACTTTTTACCTCAATCCTATCGTGAATGATCCCGTGCAGCCCCTGTAAAACATCCCTTACCAGATTCTTCTCTGTGAGAGTATCAATCACCTCAACACTTTCAACCGCATATCTGCAAGCCTTCCTCTTCCTCTCAAAAATCAGATACTCAAAAGGTGCAACCTTATATTATGGTAAGCACCAACACCACAAACCGGACAATATGCCTTTATATACATTTTTAACCCCCGTTTTTTGATGAGTTAAAAACATCCTAAATATATAAGAAGTAGTCAAGCTGGTTGAAAATAATTGGAAGCTTATCTCCCGGATGGCCAGTTATATTCTTATAAAGTAATAGGGAATATAGTTTCGAAATCTGCTATTTATTAGATCAACTTGACTTTTGAAAGACTTACTTGTCTTCTCGTAGATATAATTTTATACTATAATACTAATATAGGAAAATATCAAGTTAGTTAATAACTTGAGAAAACAGAGCTATCACTTGGTCAAACCTGGATATTTAAAGGGACTCTTTTCCTCTCTCAATCTCCTCATTTTCGAGATACACAAAGGAGTTTAAAAACATTGTAAAAATGGATTTTTTAGCATTAATTCAACTTCTTATTCGAAATGATTATATGATATTGTATTGTCTGATTATGTAACAAGTGTGCACAACTTGGAAAAACGAGATCCCGAACGGAGTAGCTCTCCATTATTGCCACCAATCTAAAAATAAAAGTAAATATTTTCTTTTCAATTGGAATTCTTTTCTATGTATTTTTTAAACAAACTCTTTGAGCCCGGAAAACAGATATTTCTAATCCCGAAACGATCCAGAGAAAGCTTTCAAAACTTCCGCCCCTTATTCCTTTTCTCCTTTATTTGCAGAACTTTTTTAAAATAGAAAATGAGGAACTGGAGGATTTTATTGTTACCTCCACTCAATAAATCTTAAAAGTTTCTAAATACGCACATTTAGAAACCATTTGCAGGTAAAAAGAAAAAGGTTTTAATTTAAAATCTATGCATCAAAAATTTGTAAAAATTATAGCAGCATCTTAGTGTTCTGTCTCTATAATTCATGTAACAAGTACCAAAACTGCAGAAACAAGCCTAAAAACTAGATTGGTTTTCTTTTACTTGTTTTATCGTAACTATACCCTGAATAATTACAAAATATCAAATAAAAGTTATAATTCTAAAAATGATCCTAAAAAACTCGTGAGACTAAAAAGGAAAATATATCGTAATGTAGATTGTATTGCACGAAGGTGTAAAAATGGGAAACAGATACCAGATAATAAATTTTGAAACATGGAAACGAAAAGATTATTGTCAAATATACAGGAGTGCGGTGCAGCCTCAATATTGTGTGAGTTTTGAACTTGATGTGACGAATTTTAAAAAGTACGTTAAAGAAAACAGTTGGCCGTTTACGATGGCGTTTATATTTGCTGTTACGAAATGCGCAAATGAAATCGAGGAGTTTCGGTATCGTTTTCTTGATGGTGAAGTTGTGTTATATGAGTCCATTGACACCTCATTTACATATCTGGAGAAAGAAACTGAATTATTTAAGGTAGTAAATGTTCCCATGCAGGATACGATTGAGAAGTTTGTACAACTGGCAATCGTAACGGCAGAAAATCAAAAAGAACATTTTACAGGACCTGTAGAAAATGATGTATATCAATTCTCTGCCTTGCCGTGGATAACATTTACGCATATTTCGCACACGGATTTCGGAAACAGGGAAAAAGCGCAACCAATATTTGATTGGGGAAAATATCATGAAAGGGATGGCAAATTAATGATGCCGTTTGCAGTCCAGGTTCATCATGCATTTGTTGACGGTATTCATATTGGCAAACTTGCAGATAAGCTGCAGAGATACCTGGACGAAGTGTAGATTATAAGCATAATGGGAGGATCAGTAGTTCACTAATTTTTACTTTTCTTAAAGTTATGTCTTCAGATATCTGTATAATCGACGCACCGCCAGCCGGTTATATACCTGTATACGCTCAGGACCCCGATCAATTCGTCAGATCTGAAGTTGTATATTCACCTTTGAAGTGATATGAACTCTTTTGTGGGTGCTTTGCCCAAAGGAGATAGGTGAGAAAATGGAGAAAAGACATTTTTATATCTCAAATAATAAAACTCGTATTCCTGCCATCCTGTGGGGAAAGCAGGGTGAAAAGCTGTTGATTGAAGTTCACGGTAACCTTTCTAATAAAGAGGACACCGTAATTTCCATGATGGCACAAAAGGCCGTTGCAAAAGGTTACCAGGCGTTAAGCTTTGACCTGCCTATGCACGGTGAGCGTGTAGATGAGGAATATGCCTGCACTCCTGAAAATTGCGTAAGTGATCTGGACGCTGTTTATGAGTATGCAAAGTCATTTGCATCTGATATTCATTTGTTTGCATGTAGTATGGGAGCCTATTTCAGTCTGCTTGCCTATCATGACTTTGACATAAAGCAAAGTTTGTTTCTCTCGCCTGTTGTCAATATGGAACGCATTATACGCAATATGATGGAAGGTTTCCAGGTAAGTGAAGAGAGACTAAAAGCAGAGCATGAAATCCGGTTGCCGATTGGACAGACATTGGAATGGAACTATTATTGCTATGTGAGAGAAAATCCTGTTTGTTTTGAATGGAAAGCACCTGCTGCCATTTTGTACGGTTCGGACGATAATCTATCTGAATGGGATGAAATTTCAGCATTTGCAGCAAGGTATCAAGCAACAGTTAAAGTTCTCGAGCACGGGGAGCATTACTTCCATACGGAAGAGCAATTGCAGGTGTTTGATCAATGGGCGGATGAAAATCTGCTGTAAAGCAGCGTGGAAAAAATACACGGAATACCTGTAATATATTTTGTAATATCTATTGTAATTATCGCTGTTTTAATAGTCTGGGTTTTATATTTATCCAATAGAATAAAGAGAAAGTAATATTGTTCTCAACAAGTATGTCTAATTGGGCGACTGAAAATTAATATCCCGGAAATCTTTATTTCTCAATTTTCAGCTTACTGAAGCAGATATTGAACTTTGTCCCTTTGTCTCTTTTAAGTTCGATAGAACCTCCTATCTGTTCAACAAAAATGTTTACGAGCTGCAATCCAAGAGAATCCTTATTCTGAAGGTCCACCAATTCCGGAATTCCCCGGCCGTTGTCTTCTACGGTCAGGATGTACTGCAAATCCTTTCCATTTGAGTAGCCCGGTACAATTCCTGAGCTCCTGGAGTTTTTAAATTCTTTTTCGCAATTCTTCATCCGGGAAAGATTTACTCGAATTTCTCCCTCTTTTCCAGGTAGAAAGGCGTGCTTCAGGGCATTTGAAACCAGTTCGTTGACAATAATACCAAGAGGTACTGCGATATCCGTTTCCATATAAACCTGTTCGAGGTCCAGTCTCAGCTTGGTCCTTTCATTTCCTACCCGGTAGGAGCTGAAAAGCCCTGCAGTGAGTTTCCGAAGATAGTTAGCAAAGTCAATTGTGTATGTTTCCCCCATGCAAAGTTCCTGATGGATCAGAGACATTGAAGCTATACGGTTCTGGCTTTCCCGAAAGGCTTCAAGAATTTCCGGATCGATGAATTTTTCAGCTTCGAGACTGAGCAGGGATGAGATCACCTGAAGGTTATTTTTTATCCTGTGGTTAATTTCTTTTATGCGTGCGTTCTCAATTTTTTTCAGGGAAATTGCTGCCAGTTTACTTCCGGTAATATCACGAACAAATCCCTGTACTTCTCCGTGCTTTCCGGAACCTGACGGAGTTTTCTGAATAACCTGCCTGACCCACTTTATGTCACCATCCCTGTTCCGTATCCGATACTCGATTTCGATAGAGGCAACCGAGTTAGACAAAGCTGTTTTTACACTCTTAAAAATCAGAGGCAAGTCTTCGGATACGATTATTTCTAACCATCTTGCCCTGCTGGATAGAAAATCCTCTTTATTGTAACCGGTTACGCCTTTCACATCTCCATCAATGAATACCGGCTCAAAGTTCTCATCCGTCCTGAACCCTATAAAGCCTTTAATATTCTGTACGAGTAAACGGCAGTCATTGTCATCGGTCAGCAGATCCCTTCCCGAAAGTTCACTTTCGTTTTCCTCTCTCCATAAAAACACTGTTTTTTCCCAGGATGCGAGTTTTACTTCTGTTTTCTCTACCCCTTGATCCGTCAAAAGCAAAGGAGTTAACAGGAGGATTATACTTACCACATATCTCGCAGCTGTACGAAACATTGCGTCGCAGGACTCTGCTATTACGTCTCTCTTTTTGTCCAGCATTCTCCCTTCCTTTTCACATTTTTTTCCATTCTTTATTGGTGTACTTATCATACTATATTATTAATTATTCTCATAAATATCTTATTATCGGTTCTTTTTTCATACAATTGTTTATATTATAATCAGTGATATGATTTAGCGATGAAAGAACGGTTCACTATCTCAATGGATAATGATCTTGCATCATGGCTTGATAGATTGTGTGATGAAAAAATATTCAGCAGTAGAAGTCATGGTATTGAATTTTGCGTCAGGCAAATCAAAAAAATGGATATCGAAAAGGTTGTGCTTTTACACTGGGGTAAAGAAGAAGTAGAGCCGGTTTTCTTATCTAAAAAAAATGTTCAAATTCTTTCAAGGATATCTGAAAAATTAAATCTCAGTCTTGAAGACACTCTTGGTGTACTTTTATATAAGGAACTGGGGAATTTGAGTAAAAACATTGCGGAATCGGAAAAAGAGAAAGGAACTAAAGAGGAGAACCTTAGAAAAGTTTTTTTTGAATAAAGTCTGATCCGCTTCAATAAAATTGAGGGTCACATATGTGAGCCCTGTTAAAGAAGCATAGTTTTTCTCTACCTGAATATCTGCAAGTTTGAGAATGATGTCCTTTCAGTTCTCAATAAAGAAACTTACCCCACGTTCAAGTTTTTGATTACTTTCAGCATGCTTGATTATTTCTTATATCTTTAGAGGTGATTTAATTTCCGGATGGGAGTTTAGTAATGTTTATAAAAATACATTGTCCGGTTTGTAGTAGTGAAATGTACCATGACGTCAGGTTATCTGCTCTGGAATATCTGCATTTCGAGGGAGAGAGGCAGGCTTGCAGGTATGTGGTTGAAAATATAGAGATACAGGATTCTCTAACTGAAGAAGAGCTTGTCAAAAGTATCCTGCAGAGCCTGCAAAAAGTTATCCATGATGGAATTGAGGTAGAAACCCTGATCGGGATTCTGGAAGAAAATTACGGAGTTACAGGGAGCTGCTGCATGGGGGTCATCGAGAAGATCAAGCTTGAGCTTGGTATGTATTGTCCGGATAGAAAAAGGCTCTATTTCGCTGATCCGGGAGAACCGGGGTGTTACACGAAAAAAAATACTTTTTATTTTTTGTTTGACTCTTTTCCCAGTTTCTCCCAGTTCCGAATCCATAACTCATCTTTATCATCATGGCCTTATTGCTGGCATATTTGACAAGCTTGACATTTCAGAATTGATTGACAGCCTTTCCCCGGGACTGGTAATTGAAATTGATGGAAATAAGATCGGGAAGGTATCGAATCCGGATGAGGAAAATCATTAAAGTCCTGGACTGATGGGAAAAACATGAAAAATATTATGCATAAAAAATTGTGCGGAAAGTGACTGCAATTTTTCTTCAGAATTCCGGCAGGTCTTCTACCTCAATTATCTTTACACCAAAAATATTGTTAGTAGTGGTTCTTTGCACCAGGTCCTGGCTTTTTTTCAATTTGCCATTTTTAACCAGGACCCGGCTCCGTTATAAGTTTGCCATTTTTCTCCAGGCCCTTGATTTGTTTTTCAATTTGCCATTTTTTACAGGGTTGTGGATTCGTTTTTAAGTATGCCATTTTTAGCCTCCCCACTTTAGAGTTTATCAGTAATGAATTTCTTTTTATAGGACTCGCGCAGTCAAATCGAGAACGGCAACAGAATCTCAGCTTTTGAATCACATTTGTTTTTTAAGTGGTAATTGTTTTCCAAGTGCGTAAGTCCTATATGGTAGACTTTTTGGAGGTTCACAATGGTTGGGTATAAACAAGTTTTTTGATCTTTTAGCGATCTGTTTCTTTGCACAGAAGACTCCAAGCTTTTCCACGATTTTGTTTCATCAAGGTGTAAACATGCCATTGCGAAAAAAATCATGTTAAATGGTTTCTGGTTACTTTTTCTTCTCTGTTGTTTCTTCCACCTCCTTAGTTTCCTATTACAAGTTTTTAGGATCATCCTTTTTCCAGTAGGAAAACGGTAACCTATTACCTACTTAAAACTATAAATAATTTATGCTTAATTGGTAAGATACCCCCATAGAAATTTTCACATTGATTATAACTGTCCTGCATTCTGAAGAAGAAACACGCAAATATGCATCATTAATTTTCCCTCATTTTTTCTAAAAATACCCCTGAGAGTCCGGAAAACCAATATTTATCGTCCCTACCCAAAAGATTTTTCTCCTGATCGGGAAGTGATCCACATTTAAAATATAAACTCCTTAACTTCTTCATAAATTTTATATACAATAAAAGTGTAGAAGTATCTGACAAGTGTGCATAGCTTGACAACGATGAGAACATGAGGGACGGGTTGGATTCAATTCAGTCCCTCCAACAACCTACAAATTTTAGATGAGAATCTTTCCTCTCAATTACAGTCCTTTCCTAAAACTTTTTTTAAACATGCCCTTGAGAACTGGAAAACAGATATTTTTTATCCTGAGCCTGTCCAGAAACAGTTCATGCCTTCCGGGTCTTATCTTCTTCATTTTTCTTCTCTTTTTCCGGCTTCGTTTCCCTTTCCTGTGAGATAACCTAAAACCCAGTGTTATACTCTCTTAAAAGCAGCCTGGTTTAGAATAGAATGTAATAAATTAAAATAAAATCGAATAACATGGAATAAAATCGAATAGAGTAGAATAAAATCGAATAGCGTAGAATAAATAGAATAACATAAAATAAAATCGAATAAAAAAGAATAGAAATCAAGATTTCAGGTTCTTTCTCAATCTCCGATATTTTATTATCTGGAAATCCGTTTTTCCGTTTTTCCGTTTTTCCGTTTTTCCAAGTTTTTTATAAAACTTGTTAGTTCTTAATTATTTTTATATTACTTAAAATTTTCTGATGAAGTGGGGATGTGAGTTTCTTTGAACATTTATTATAAGGATAGAAAAAGGCTTTATTTTGCTGACCCTGAAGGGCAGGGTGTTGTATCCTGAAATGATTTCGCAGATTCAAAACCATTCAAAAGTTCAATACACGATACAACAGCAGGCTACGCAAAATGTTCAACGTTGAGTAAATTCCAGTTCCATTTTGGTACTGTGGAATGATCATGTAAAATGAAATAAATTTGAAGTTGAAGTAAAATAGTGAGTCATCTGTATACGATATATGACTGCATAAAAGAAATTGAAAAGCGAAATAATTTCGGGATAAAACAAAAAAAATAAAAAAATAGAAAACCGTATTGATCGAATTTTTATCCGTTTCCTCACTCTTTATTTAATTCACTTTGTTAATTTTCCCGTTTACTCTTCGCCCATTTCCCTTCTGAATTCCACATAGTCTCTTTCTACTTCTTCAAGTTTTACAGCTTTGAGTTCAACATCTTCAAGTTCGTATTCCATTTCATGTGCCCCCATGTTCGAGACCTCCGAAGTCTCCATTTGTTTTCTTTGTCTGCAAGCTAAATTCTTTTATTTTGAATTCAACTTTCTTATTATTTTGATGAACATGGTACACTTATATAAATCTTCCCGTTAACCTTGTTCCCTTTTTGCTGAATCTGGTAAGTTCACTTTTTTTACCGAAATATGATAAGTTTACTTTTTTTACTGAATCTGACAGGTCTATATTTTTTCCTGTTATTTGTTGGCTTGGCGAAAGCAGCAAAGATATTCTTAAATGAAAGTTGGAGCATTTCCCTCTCTCATGCATAAAAGTTCGGAACCGGAACTCATCCTTGGCATCAGAAACCTTGCAGGGCTTGAGGCATGTTCCAGGTATGCCGATGCCGTCTATTTTTCAACGGACAGGCTCAGCCTGAGGGCAAAGGCAAAAGAGATTTCCCTTGAAACTCTGGAGGATTTTGTCTCGAAGGTCAGGGCAAAGGGGCTGAAGGCTTATCTGGCCGTAAACTCGACCGTGAATGAAGCCAGGCTTGATGAAGTCGAAGACGTGGTAGCTGCAGCTGTAAAAGTCGGAGTTGACGCAGTTATCGCCTGGGACCCGGCTGTCATCCTCAGGGCTCGTAAAGCCGGGCTCAGGGTCCATATCTCCACCCAGGCAAACGTTACGAACCACGAAACAGCTGAGTTTTACAGGAGCCTTGGGGCTGAAAGGATCGTTTTTTCAAGGGAGCTTTCCCTTGAGGAGATCCGGCAAATAAGACAGCAGACTGAGGTTGAAATCGAGGCTTTTGTTCACGGGGCGATGTGCATGGCAGTTTCAGGAAGGTGCCACCTTTCGGCATATGTCCTTGGAAAATCCGGAAACTGCGGGGAATGCACCCAGCCCTGCCGCTGGGAATGGGAACTTCACGGGGAAAACGGGCTTGTTACGGAAAGCAGGGGAAAATATCTTCTCAGTGCAAAAGATTTATGTATGATAGGGCATGTGCCGGAACTCATCGAAGCCGGGATAAATTCGTTTAAGGTAGAGGGCAGGCTGCGCGACCCCGGATACCTGGAAGTGGTCTCTCGCTGCTACAGGGAAGCAATCGATGCCTGCAAAGAAGGCAGCTATACCCCTGAAAAAGTAGAGGCCTGGACAGCCGAACTGGCGTCTGTGTATAACAGGGGCTTTTCTACCGGGTTTTACTTCGGTGTTCCGGGTTTCGAAAGCTTCTCTCCCGAAAAAGGCATGAACGCCTCGGAAAAAAAGCGCAGGGCTGCAGGGGTTGTGGAAAATTATTATCCCAGACAGCAGGCTGCAGCAATAAGACTCCTTGAAGAAGGGCTTGCAATAGGGGATAAGATCCTGATCGAAGGCAGCACCACCTATCTGAAGCAGCAGGTCCGATCTCTTATGAAAGAAGGCATAAGCCTGCAAAGTGCTGAAAAAGGGGACGAAGTTGGGCTTGCCGTTGATGGAGTGGTCAGAAAAAACGACCGAATCTTTATAATCTGATCAATTGTATTATCTGAGTAAATTAGTATTGTTTAATTAAAATATTATAACAGTATCTATATATTGGATTCTTCCTTATACGGATTACAGCTTACGGAAACAACTGAAATGAGTTGGCCCAGTTACTCATATGAGCTTGTTCAGTATAGCTCATTTATTCAGGAACTTAGTTATTCAGTGTAGCTCATTTATTCAGTGTAGCTCATTTATTCAGTGTAAGCTCAATATTCAGTATAATGCTCATCTGGCAGGGCTAACTTCCAGCCGGGTAAATTGCCTCGATTGGTAGCCAGCCATCTGATATGGTTTACAGCCAGCTCATGACCTGTGCCAGCTTGTAGACGATTTCGATAAATAACTTCGATAAATAACTTCGATAAATAACTTCGATAAATAACTTAGGTAAATAACTTCGATAAACAACTTCGATAAACAACTTCGATAAACAATTCTCTGACCGATAAGTTAGGTGATATTTTGATAAGCGTCAACGAAATGGGATCATACGTCATTGAAGAGATGCTCGACTGGAGCGAAGACCTGAAAACGGAAGTAACCAAGCTTGATAACGGCGCCACAATCATTGACTGTGGAGTTAAAGCCGAAGGCGGATATGAAGCCGGGATGTACCTGGCAAGACTCTGCCTTGGTGACCTTGCTGACCTTAAATACAGCACCTTTGACCTCAACGGCATCAAATGGCCTGCCATTCAGGTGGCAACCGACAACCCGGTAATTGCCTGCATGGCTTCCCAGTACGCAGGCTGGAGAATCTCTGTCGGAGGATACTTCGGAATGGGTTCCGGCCCTGCACGTGCCCTCGGTTTAAAACCCAAAGAGCTCTACGAAGAAATCGGGTATGAGGATGATTTCGAAGCTGCGGTCCTTGTAATGGAGTCCGACAAGCTTCCGGATGAAAAAGTGGTCGAGTACATTGCAAAACACTGCAGTGTGGAGCCGGAAAACGTCATGATCGCCGTTGCCCCGACAGCTTCCATTGCAGGCTCGGTCCAGATCTCAGCCCGTGTTGTGGAAACCGGGATCCACAAGTTAGAGTCCATTGGTTTTGATATTAACTGCATCAAGAGCGGGTACGGAATTGCCCCCATAGCCCCGATTGTCGGAAACGATGTCCAGTGCATGGGTTCAACCAATGACTGTGTGATCTACTGCGGCGAGACCAATTATACAGTCCGCTTCGAAGGCGAGCTGGCCGAACTCGAAGACTTTGTAAAGAAAGTCCCCTCCACCACCTCCAGCGATTTCGGAAAGCCCTTCTACCAGACCTTCAAGGCAGCAAACTTTGACTTCTTCAAAGTTGACGCAGGCATGTTCGCCCCTGCCAGGGTAACCGTAAACGATCTCAAGAGCACAAAGACCATTTCAAGCGGCGGGCTCTATCCCGAAATCCTGCTTGAGTCCTTCGGAATCAGGAACGTTTAAAGGGCATTTGCTCTTTTTACTTTTCTTTGGCATGAAAGTCCGTGATGATTCTGTTCATCACGTACTCTCTCCTTCCTTTTTTCCCATAATTGCGATTATGCC